>OJET01000003.1_pt1 | contig 171449 bp, 146 predicted proteins | sample 1593941 | NCBI WGS metagenome assembly OJET01 (sample SAMN05416869, study PRJEB24817) | seawater metagenome | isolation source: Sea water | place: Canada:Atlantic | collected 2013-11 | reverse complement strand
GTCTCTGGGAAAATAGTTTTTATCGCCTCAGGAAACCCTGTTAGCCCATCAATACAGGCAATAAGGATATCTTTAACACCTCGGTTATTTAAATCGGTGAGCACAGAAAGCCAGTAATTAGCGCCTTCATTTTCAGATAGATGTAAACCAAGAATTTCCTTTTTGCCGTGAATATCTAAGCCGAGTAAGGTGTAAACCGCTTTACTGATATAGCGCCCATCTTCTTTCACTTTGTAGTGAATAGCATCAAGCCAAACAATCGGATAATGGCTGTCTAACGGCCGTTGTTGCCATGCTTTTAACTCTGGAAGGAGTTTGTCGGTAACAGCACTTATCATGCCCATAGCGACATTCATGCCGTACATGTCTTCGATATGTTTATTAATATCACGATAGCTCATACCCATACTGAACATGGATAGGATTTTTTGATCTATTTCATCGGTGAGCGTGGTTTGATTTTTCTTAACCATCTGCGGCTCAAAACTACCGTTTCTGTCCCTTGGCGTATCGAGTTCAAAGCTACCAACAGAAGATTTAACGGTTTTGGTGCTAGAGCCGTTTTTACGATTAGGTTGCTGTTCGTTGGCAAGGTGTTGTTCAAGCTCTGCTTGGAGAGCTGCTTCACTTAATTGTTTGATAAGTCCAGTAAGTACGCCGTCTTTACCGTTAAGGTTTTTACCTGCTTGAAGTGCTTTAACAGCATCTTCGAAATTGAATTGATTTGTCATATGTCATTCCTGTTTTTACTAGTTTACTGAAATGACACAGATTTTTGAACACTACCCAATTATATTTTAACGTCATTTATTAATTGTAAGTTAAGCTATGAATAACTCTTTACTAAGCAAACCTTATTCGCTGTACGCTTGACCGATTGCGTCTTGTAACAGTCCTCATACCGTCCTGTGCCAGACTTTTTTAAGACAAGAAAAACCCGATTAGCCAACAGAGGTGTTTCATTTAGAGCTTCTCATAAAAAGCACAGGACTTGAACTACTCGAATATTCAAATAGGCATAGTACTTTTCAACATGAAGGTTGCCAATTTAACCTTGATGTACACAATGAATTTATTTGTTATATTTGGATTTTATCAAGCGAATACTTACAAAAGTCAATAGAACTTTTCATTGATTAGTTTTTGGAACTATGGCTCCTGCAAGCTCGTTATACCTCTGACAAGTCATCTGATAACATGACTATTGAGACGTAGTCAGTTACGAATCAATCAGGACGAAAATCATATAATAAAACCAATTAAAAGGTATTTATATAATTGATATGTATGTTTTTTTTGGCTTTTTTTTAAGATGTTTTATAAGTTTGTGTGCTTTTGTTTAAGGTGTTTTTTTTAATGATTACTTTAAGTCAGTGTAGGTTTATTCGTTGCGTCAGTGCGCCTGATTTTGATCATTGCTGTAGTATTGAAATACTCGATCTAAAAGGCGTTTTTAAAATAGACAAAATAGACAAAATAGACAAAATAGATTTTAGTTTTGTGACAGGGAAAGAATATATAGTCATGATTGGTATTCTAAATCAGCGAAATAATGGGGTTATTCCGCTCGTCGCTCTAATGATCAACGAAAATACTAGTTTTAAAAACTTTTCTTCGCGTATTAGCGAAAAATTAAAAGATATTGTTTTGAGGGATAAAGAAGTTCTAGAATTGTATATCGAAGGAGAAATTAGAATAACTTCAGATATACAAATTGTTTTTGAAAGAGTGGGCTGGTAAGTTAGTAGCTGGTTAAACCATAACGTGAAAAAGTTAAAAGCATAAACTGAGAACAAAACGTCGCTACAAAGCGCGTTTTATCGCCTTGCTTTGTCATTATATAGTTAATTTGTCATGACAACTTATGCTTTTATAGCCATAAACTCTCTTAACAAAACCAAACTTGTTGTAATAAATTGAAACAACGAAGTACAACTAATTGATAATAAAAGTATTTTCGTATAAGTCTAAATTTGAACTACAATTGAGTTAGCGGTAAAAAATACCTCTAGAGTGTGGCTTATTCTCGTCCTTGAAAATCATTTTAACGCAATTCCACTTCTGTCTAACAGAATGATTGATACGCCCTTGATAGGTTTTTTGATAGCGTGTATTAGCCCTACGATGTATTATTAGATACATAACTGGTGCGCCTGCTTACATTAGCTATTCCCATGAACACAGTGCTTATAAATGATTACTAGGCTGATACTTTTGAGGCAATCATACTTCTAGGGTAATCATGCATACGACATTTTATCGATATTTCACCTCTGTTTTTTGTTAAATACTTTATTATGTTGCATGACATTTTATCTGTATTAAACTCCCAGTCCCTTGTTAAATACTTTGTGAATGATTGAAATCTACTTGACTCTGTATTTAAATTTGTGGAGGAAATTATATCGTTTTTAAATTGACTGTCGCATCATGAAACACTATTAAAAGTGTTAGAATAACAAATGAGTAACAGGCTCTGAGGTTTATTAATAAACAAGATGAAAGGGTTTGATACTCTGGTAGTGATTTTTAATATTCTAATTGTTATTTTTTGGGGAACTACTATTTAATAAGATTAAGAATAGAGTAACCGCCCTAACTTCAGGTTTGATTCATATGATAGAAAACTTTAAATTGTTTTCAGGTAGTACATCAATCACCTTAAAAGGTAGCGAACGGAGCGCTTTGGCCACTTATACTGAAGAGCACTTATAAACCTAATCGTGCTTTAATTGAGCACAAGCTGTCACAGAGACAGCCGTTTTTTTTGCCTATTATGAACTTCTAATTATTTTTTTAGAATTTTTAATATATCATTTAATAGTAACAAGAATCTTTGTTGTTTAAGAATAGGGTCTTGGTAACATTTTAAGAATGGGGTAACCGCAGTGACTTCAGGGCTTACCTATATTGTTGAACGTTTTAAAGACTTTCCTGGTAGTAGTACCATTAACCTTAACGGAGTGGTGCGAAGTCGCTTAGCGTCATTTGCCGAAGAAAATTTATAACTACTCGTATCGCGATAATATTAACCATATGCATTAATTACCGTTATCGCGTATCATTTCAGCATTACTCAAGAGCTTAATTTTAGCAAAGGTTAAACTTAACTAGTTAAATACATAGATAAAAATCAACGTGGCGTAAAGCCACGTTTGCTCAAATTAAAATAATAAAAAGCGTACAAACAGGGCATTTTAGTGTTTCCACAAGACTCCAAAGAACAATTATTTCAACGATACAATAAATCGGTCATTGCGGTATTTACGGTCATCATGTTGGTAACTTTTATTGTTACTTTTTATCGTTACTACGTTGCACGTGAAGTCCAAAATGAGAACCGACTTGCGGAGTTAACCGAGCAAGGAATTCAGCTTAATGATAGGCTAACGCGTAATGTTGAAACATTGACAGGTATGCGAGACTTAGCTGAATATTATTTACAATTTCCTGAAGAACTACCCAGTAAAATTCCTGCTTTACGCCAAGAAGGTAAATATTTTTATCTAAATAAACCACGACAAAATTTAGCTCGACAAACTCGTGTTATGACCGGAAATATTACGGGAATTGGGCGAATTGATACTTTTAATACCTCGTTTCAACAAGAGCTGATCATGGCCAATGCGCTAACTCCTGCATTTGTCACCGCACAAGAATCTATAAAAGAAGCTAATTGGCTGTACTACATTTCAATGCGCCGATTTGTTAACTTGTACCCTTGGGTACCTCGAAGCATTTGGCAGTATAGCGATCAAAGCTTAACCAATAGCTTGATGTTGAAAATTAAAGCCTCGGACCATCACGATGATAAGTTTTGGTCACGTCCTTATGTTGATTCTGCCGGAAAAGGACTAAATACCGCGTTAGGTATGGGCGTGTATTTAAATAATAAAATGTTGGGCGCAGTGCTTATTGATATTAATACTGCGGGCTTATACGACTATCTTCCGGAAGTTGTGGATGAGGATCATGGCTACATTATTGTTGATAAACATAGCCATGTTTTATTGCATAAGAAAAATGACAATTTAACACTAAATACACGTACTGCATTCAGTGATGCTGCCCCTGAACAGCTGAATAAATTCAGTTACCAGTCATTGCTTGACACTGCTCCTAGCGGTGAAGTGGGTGATTGGGTATTGCAAAAGCAAAACCTAGCGATTAATGGCTGGATACTGCTGGAGTATCATAAGAAAACTAGTTTTTATGCGGCAAGCAATTATAGATTTCTTGCAATATTTATTGGCTTGTTTTTAGGCTTATTTACTTTGCTGGTGATAATTTACTATGTAACTCATCGCACATTTATCGCACCATCCAAGCAGTTTATTAATCATATTGAGAATTGTTCGGCTGGCGATCCCGGAAAAATTAAACCGTCGGATGAATGGCGTCATTGGTTCAAAATTGTCGAAGATTTATTTGGTGACAATCGAAGTTTATTACAACGTCTTAAAGATCAAAATAATGAGCTTGATCTCAGGGTGAAAGAAAAAACACAAGCGCTTTTATTTAAAAGTGAACAGCATCAACGTGACTACGCATTATTGCGCTCAGTAATGAATGCGATACCTGATTATATTCTTTTTAATGATCCGCAAGGTCGATTGATTGGTTGTAACCAAACGGTAGAAAAACTGCTACTACAAAAAGAGATGGACATTTTAGGCGGTCAAACCGATGAGTTTATTGCTAAATCGTTAGGTGATGATGTTGCTAATAGTGTTTATGCTGATTATCAAGGCATGCTCGAAGAGGCGGTACAACAAACGGTTTCGACTGAAGGGAAAACCTATGAAATCTATAAAGCACCGTTTTACGGCGAAGACAGTATTGCCTTGGGTAATATCATCTTAATTCGTGATGTTACTCAGCAATTTGAAATTAACCGAGCATTAAAGCGCGCTAAAAACCAAGCAGAAGAAGCGAACAAAATAAAAAGTCAATTTTTGGCTAACATGAGCCATGAAATACGAACTCCAATTAATGCCATACAAGGGATGTGTATTCTTCTTGAGCAAAGCTTGTTGAATAAAATTCAACAGCAATATCTATCTAATGCACAAACAGCGTCTAACAGTTTGCTTTTTCTCGTTGATGAATTGCTCGACTCAGCGAAAGTGGAATCAGGCAATATGTCTATTCACATGGAAGATTCAGCGCTTGAAGATATTGTCTCACAAGCAATTAATTTGAATATATCATCGGTAGTTGATAAAAAATTGGCCTTTAAGGTCTCTATTGCCAGTAATGTGCCATTACATTTGAATACCGACTCTATGCGTCTTGTACAAGTGTTGAGTAATTTACTCAATAACGCCATAAAGTTTACCCAACAAGGTGAAATTGATTTGTCGGTGACAGTAAATACTGTATTTGATAATGATGGAATACCGCGCGAGGAAAAAATATTCTTCACGATAAAAGATAGCGGCATAGGTATAGAAAAATCTAAGCAGGCAAGTTTATTTGAAGCCTTTAAGCAGGCAGATGATTCAATGACGAGGGTGTATGGTGGTACTGGCTTAGGGTTATCTATTTGCCAGAATATTACACAATTGCTCAATGGTGAAATAACCATTAGAAGTGAATTGGGTCATGGCGCAGAATTCACCGTAGCATTACCATTGAAGCAAGCTGAACCAAACGGTAAATTTCCTGAGCGTTTAACTGAAATTAAAGCGGCTTTAGCTGATTACTCTATGATTAACTTGGCTGTTGAACTACCCGAAAGTTTACAGCAAAATCTTAAAGATATTGAGCAAAGTGTTTTTTCAATTGCCAGCATAAACGAATTGAACAAAGCAAACGTTAAAAGTAAAAGTATTCTACTGCTTAGCAACGTACAAACTCAGCAAGAATTTAGTGAGCTAGACATTGCTTTAATCGCTAGTAAGGTAGAGATAGTCGCTTTATGCCAGCCAATTTCTAATGTGATTTCAAAACAGCTACTTGAACAGTTTTCTGCTCATAAAATAGATTATATATTATTGGAGTTGCCATTATATCGCCAAGCCATTGTAAAATTGGCGGCAGAAGTGACGCGTTTACAGCTAAACAGCAAGCCTGAAAAAACGGTTCCAATGGACTCTTCAACTGAAGATAACTTATCAGGTATGCGAATTTTATTGGTGGAAGACAATGTTGTAAATCAGTTGGTGGCAATAAAGCTGTTGGAGTCGATGAAAGCTAAAGTTGTTGTTGCGCAAAATGGTCAAGAAGCGTTAGATCTTTTGCCATTGGAGAATATCGACCTAGTGTTGATGGATATTCAAATGCCTGTGATGGACGGTTTAACGGCAACTCAGCATATTCGTGCTCAAAAGCAATATAAAAACCTGCCAATTTTCGCGATGACAGCCCATGCACGTGAAGAAGATAAACAGCAGTGTTTAGCGGCGGGAATGAATTTACATCTCGCTAAACCTATCACCTTAAAAGCGTTGAAAGATAATATTTTATCAATCAAGTAGGCAAAAATTTAAATTACTTTTATTACAGTGAAATGAGTTCAGGTAGCATTTTATTCTTTGGCGAGAGCAAAAAAAGGTTCAGCGTAATAACGACCATTACGAATAGAAAATTCTGAATCGGGAGATGTTTCGCCAACTTTCATCATTGCAGGGCCTGTAGGCTCAAGCAACACGTAATTAGTACCCTCTACATTAATGGTTAATTCATCACCTTCTGCAGGAATATTAATTGCCAGTAACGCGTGATTATCAATAAATACCAACATCATTTTAATACGTGGCATTAATGACCTAAAAATTGCGGCAGTTAAGGTTACTTTGCTATCGCAGTCTCCTTGATTTTCCCACAGTATTCTTAGTGGCGGATTAAAACCTGCACCGGTAGAGTCAACTCTAGATTCTAAAGTTGAATAAGGGATACTTTGCACAAAACCGAGCACGTAATTGCTGACCTCACGAACATTTTGTATTGATACCTTATCGAGAATTAGGGTTTTTAATGGTTTAAAATCAACGACTGATTCTTCAGCAAAGCGAGCATGATCAGGTTTGATTGCGATACTATTATCATAAGAAATAAATTGCTGATAAAAATTATCATCTAAATATTCCTGCATTAATTCATCTTCAAGTTTTTCTATATCCTTAAATGTTTGATCAAGTGCTTTTTGGTTTTGGCTTTTAAGCTCTATATGCATTTCATTGCCAGCACCTAAAAAAGAAACATGAACACCGTTATTTTGCTTACTCAGTGCTCTCTTTATACCTTGATTCACCGACCTTTTAGCATGCTCAGCTCTATAGGCTTTAAAGTTTCTAAAGCGATCAAACAAGATTGCTTTATCAATAGAGAAATTTAATGATTGATTTTCTTGGTTTTGATCTTGCCATTGATAGTCAAACTGAACGCTATTACCGACAGTTTTTTTAGAAAAGCTAAGCTGTTTGGCAGAAAGGGAGCCATGAAAAGATAACATTAAAACAGCAGAGGCAATAATAAGCTTCAAAATAAACCTTATGACAAAGTACTCACCGCTTAAGCTTACGTTAAATTTTATCCGCAAGCTAATTTCTAGTTATCACTTTACATTTACTGTGTTTAATATATATTCAAACAACTGTTTTAAATAATTGTTTCAATCGTGTGTTCGGAGAAAGTGATGGCTGACTATCAAGTGCCTTTAAAAGATATGAGTTTTTTATTATATGACGTATTTAAAGCTGACCAGCTTTGGCAGTCATTACCTACCTTGGCAGAACGTGTTGACAAAGAAACCGCCGAAGCTATTTTGCAAGAATGCGCAAAAATAACGGAGCAAGAAATTGCTCCATTATCGCGTAATGGTGATGAAGTAGGCGTTAGCTTTAAAGATGGCAAAGTCACAACAGTACCGGGTTATAAACAAGCCTTTGATACGTATGTTCAAGGTGGCTGGACTTCATTAGGTGGTGATCCTGAGTTTGGTGGCATGGGTATGCCGAAAATGTTGACGGCATTTCATGAAGAAATGCTATGTTCAGCAGACATTTCTTTTTCTTTATATCCTGGTCTGACTGCTGGCGCGGGATTGTCATTAGCAAAACATGGTAGCGAAGCGCTGAAAAGTCGTTACTTAACTCGTATGTATGCTGGTGAATGGAGTGCGACCATGTGCTTAACAGAATCACATGCGGGCACCGATCTTGGTATGATCAGAACTAAAGCAATTCCTCAAGACGATGACAGTTATTTAGTTTCTGGTACTAAAATATTTATTACTGCTGGCGAACATGACTTAACTGACAATATAGTACATTTAGTATTGGCTAAGCTACCTGATGCTCCGGCAGGTCCCCGAGGAATTTCATTATTCTTAGTGCCAAAATTCTTGGTTAATGACGATGAAACTTTAGGTGAGTTCAACAATGTCACCTGTGGTTCAATTGAACATAAAATGGGCATTCATGCCTCGGCAACCTGTGTGATGAATTTCGATGGCGCTAAAGGCTATTTAGTTGGTGAACTCAATAAAGGCCTAGCCTGTATGTTTACCATGATGAACTTTGAACGTATTGGTGTTGGTATTCAAGGGCTTGGTGCTGCGGTACGCTCATACCAAAATGCTTTGGAATACGCTAAAGATAGAATTCAAGGTCGTTCATTAACTGGCGTTAAATCACCAGACGCACAGGCTGATTCACTGATGGTACATGGCGATGTTCGTCGTATGTTATTGAACATGAAAGCGATGAATGAAGGTTCACGTGCTCTTTCAACTTATATCGCAATGCAGTTAGATATTGCGACATACGGTAGCGGTGAAGCAAAACAAAAAGCGGATCATTTAGTTGCTCTGATGACACCAATAGCGAAAGCATTTTTTACTGACTTAGGCTTTGAAAGTACAGTTGCTGGACAACAAATTTTCGGTGGTCACGGTTATGTACGTGAATGGGGACAAGAGCAATTAGTTCGTGATACTCGTATATCTCAAATTTATGAAGGTACCAACGGTGTACAAGCCATGGACTTAATGGCACGAAAAGTTGCAGGTAGTAAAGGCGAGCTGGTAAAAGTGTTTGCTGAAGAAGTACAAAGTTACATTGCAGATACTAGCTCAGCACAGATGCAAGAGTTTATTCAGCCTTTAGCAAGTGCAGCGCAAGACTTAGTGCAATTAACCGATGATATTTTAAGCTCAGCTAAAAATAATCCTGAAGAATTAGGTTGCGCTGCTAACGACTATTTACATGTATTTGGTTACACAGCAATGGCATTTGTATGGGCAAAAATGGCAGAAGTTTCGTTTGCTGCCGATGAAAGTAGTGAGTTCCACCTAAGTAAAATTCATACAGCACGTTACTTTTATGCTCGACTATTACCACGCTGTGGCTCATTAATCGCTTCTGCAAAAGCAGGTAGTGAAACAATGTTCGATATGCCAGAGAACTTATTTTAAGCATATTGTTTGCTTTTTCACCGAACAAGCCAATTCAATAAAATGAATTGGCTTTTTTTTACAAAAAATTAAGGTGAATAGACTGATTACAAGGTAAAATTCCCCAAGTTCCTACTTTGATAAATTCATCTCGAAACTTATCCGCACAGTAAAATAAATCATCTGTGGAAATAGCGTTCAACAACCCTACTAAACTGTCTTTGTATGGCGGTTACATAATGTTACTGGGCTAGCAACATAATCATACCTTTTTGTTGCTTTAAGACATTTATACTTTGCAAATCGGACTTGCCAATTTTTTGTGGAATAATTTATGTTTGGTTTAAAAAAAGAAATGCCAGTTGAAAGTAGTATGAAAAAAATACTACTCATTGAAGACGATCGCATGGTATCGAATTTAATTAAATCGTTTTTAGAAAAATCCAATTTTATTGTGCATCAAGTCTTTCGCGGAGATTTAGCGCGCGAAGCGATTAGCCAATATAAGCCTGATTTAGTTATTTTAGATATTGGCCTACCCAAATTAGATGGTTTTCACGTTTGCCATGAAATACGTGAAATTTACGACGAACCTATTATTGTCTTAACGGCACGTGAAACCGATGAAGAACAAATAAGCGCCTTTAAATTAGGTGCCGATGACTTTATTACTAAGCCAGTTTCACCAAATGTATTAAAAGTAAGACTTGATGCTATGTTACGCCGTAAACCTGCAAAGGAAGAACGTCCGTTACACGCTTTTAGAGTTGGCAATATAGCCTTGTATCCGCAAGCTAATAAATGTGAAATTGATGGTCGGCTAATTCGTTTAAGCTCATTTGAATTTCAGCTACTTGCTTTGTTATTGCGGAATGTTGGTCGAGTGATGACGCGTGACGCCATTTATAATGTTTTGTTAAACCGTGAATATAATGGTGTAGAACGTACCGTTGATGTTCGTATTTCAAAGTTACGTGATAAGTTAATCAATGAAGGGATGAAGTGTGCCCGTATTGAAACCGTTTGGGGTAAAGGTTACATATTAAATGAAACGGCGGGTTAACTGCCAAAAAAGCGGATGAATTTGAAAACTAAAAAGGCCAATATTATTGGCCTTTTTTGCATATATTATCACCTATTTAACAATTCTAAAATGAATAGGTGGTACCAATAAGAGCCATTTTTTGAGTGCTTTCATCAAGGGTTAAGGTGTTGCTGTTATCGCTTGTTAAATGACTTGAAGTTACTGCACCAATTAAGCTCCAGCGATCAGATAAATCAAAGCTGCCGATAACACCGACGGTTGCACTGGTTGATTGTTCATTGTTACCAATAAAACTTGGTGTCTGTGCTTGCCTTTCTAAATTCATAATACTTGGCATTGAATCAATGCTTTCTATACTAGCCGTGACCGACAAATCAAAACGTCCGCGGTTTATCAAACTATAGGCGCTGTGTAAAAAGGCTTTGAAGCTTTGCTCATTGGTATTATTGGTATCGCTATAGCCCGTTTCAGTGCGGAACCGACCAAACTGATATAAATCATTCTGGGCTAAATTAGGTACCAAAAATTGATTTGAAATTAACGTAGGATAATGACTCGATAACACATAGTTATTTTTTAAACTATATAGCCCAGTTTGAAATCTAAGATCAATTTGTTGCTGTAAATTTTTAACTTTATCAATGGTAAACAATTCTGCAGTAAATGAATCATTAGTAGCTATTTCATTGGCAAGTGGGTTTTCACTTTGCTGATTATTAACCGTTTCTTTGTTAGGTAATTGTGTGCGGTCAGTTACCAAGTTTCCCCATTCTTTAAAAAGGTTTAAGGAGGTTTCAGCGTTATTTAATAACTTGGCTTCATCATTTGCTATGTTAGTCGAAGCGGGAAAGTTGTTGTTTGTTATGGGCTGTTCGTGGGCGTAACTTATTCCACTAATTTGGAGCAGTGAAAAAAGTACAATGATATGTATATTAATGGTTGAAGCCTGTTTCATATTATTCCCTTTACGCACTAAACTTGCCGTTAGACAAATTTGAAAACAGAGTAAAAATAGAGTTGGATTCGCTTGTTATTATTTTCGAGCGATTATTTAACTATAGACAAGGAAAAGTGTGTTGCGAGAAAAAATAATATTTTTTCAGTTTTAACGTTAATTTAGATACTTTTATTTAGGTTAACGCTAGAATAATATTCGTCTAAAAGTTATTAAAAACCTTTTAATTTCATAGCCTGTAGTAGTTAAACAAATGGCTCTTGTAATGCTGATTTGGTTTTAACTTATCAAAAATTAGAATAATAATTATTATTAGGGAGAAAGATAGTGCGCTTCGTAGCTTGTTTACTGATTGTTTTAATCACTGCGTGTAGTAGTACGCCGCAAACGGAAGAGGTTGCGGTTAAAGCTGTTTGTGACCTAGAGTATTCTCGTTATCAAGCCACTGTCACTGGTTATTGCCAAGAGCCAAGAGCTGATTTATTAGCGTCGGTACCAGTCATTAATAAAAATATTACTATTAAGCCCTTAGAAAAAATACCTGAGGTATTCTGGTTTAACAAAAAAATGAATTTTTCATTGCTAAAGCAAGACTCAATTGCACCGGTTATTTTTGTTATTGCCGGGACAGGTGCCGGTTACGACAGTGCTAAAATGATAAATTTACAAAAGAATTTTTATCAGCAGGGTTATCACGTGATTTCCTTGTCATCACCTACCTTTGCCAACTTTATTGTTAACTCTAACAATACCAAGTACATGCCTGGCAACTTAGCGCATGATGCTAAAGAGCTCTACGATGTAATGGAATTAGTGTGGCAACAAGTACAAGACGAAGACGAAGTTGAAGCATCGTCATTTGCTATCACTGGCTATAGTTTAGGTGGAGCACATTCTGCGTTTGTTTCACTGCTCGACGAAGAAAGAAAAGTATTTAACTTTGAAAAGGTGTTATTAATCAATCCGCCTGTAAGCCTGTATCATTCTGTTAGCATTTTAGATCAATACTTTGATTTACGTAGTAACCGACATGCAGCCATTGCGATGTTCGACGAAATATTTAAGCGTTTTTCTGATGGCTATTCTGCACAAGAATCTTCAAACTTTGATCAAGACTCAATTTTTAGTTTGTTCAAAAATGCCAACTTAACTGAGGCGGAATTGAAATTGCTAATTGGAGCGTCATTTAGAATGTCATCATCAGATATGATATTTGCCTTAGATACCAGCTTTAATAGCGGTGCTGTAACCTATAAAAATCATGATATTGATAAATTTGAAAGTTTAACTCACTCAATGCAGCGAGTTAGTGACATTACTTTTGTTAACTATTTTGAAGGCGCTATGTTGCCGCGAGCGCAATTGGAAAATGCCAATATAACTAAAGATGAGTTAATTCACCGTTATAGCTTACATGCCATTGAAGATTACTTGAAAAACTCTGAAAAAATACACTTAGTCACCAACAATGACGATATTATTCTTGCGCCAGGTGAAGTTGAATATCTACAAAGCGTATTTACCGAGCGGGCAAAAATATTTCCTCGAGGCGGCCATTGCGGCAATATGGACAGAGTCAGCTTTGTTGAGCATCTAAATGCAACATTTAGTCAAGGAGTAAAATAATGCCAGCGTTAATTAACCAATATGCTAAAGCGATGTGTGTTCTATTATCTTGTGGCTTAATGGCCTGTTCTGCAGTACCTGAACTAGAGCAAGATGCCGTAGCACCAAAGGTTGAGCTGCCAAGTGATAATGAATTAGGGCTGATGAGCGCCTATGCTGATCCTTGGGAAGGTTTTAATCGTCGTATGTATTACTTTAACGCCAAAGCAGATCAATACGTGCTGTTACCAGTAGTTTCAGGTTATAAAAAAGTGACCCCCGATTTCGTTGAAACAGGTATAAACAACTTTTTTAACAACCTAGGTGAAATATCAACCTTTATCAACTCGCTGTTACAGTTGAAAATTTCTGTTGCTGGTGAAACTTTAGGGCGTTTTGCACTAAATTCGACTATTGGTTTAGCCGGTGTTTTTGATGTTGCAACGCCAATTGGTTTAGTTGAACAAAATGAAGACTTTGGCCAAACATTAGGTTATTGGGGCGTAAACTCAGGTCCATATTTAGTTTTACCTTTACTCGGACCATCATCGTTACGCGATGCAACTGGCTTGGTGTTTGATAGCTTAGCCTACCAACAAGCCATTGATGAGCTGGGCATGAAAGCAGATGAAGAATTGTTTTTATCATTACTGCAAAGTATTGACGCTAGAGCCTCATTGCCATTTAGGTATTATTCGTCAGGCTCTGCATTTGAATATGAAAACTTACGCTTACTTTATATGAAGTATCGAGAAATTCAGATAGCACGTTAATCTTAACGTCATAAAACTGCGTATAATGAACTCAGTAGCAACCTAGCTTCAAAACATAAATTTTAGGAAGATGTTTCAAATGAAAATTTCTCTACTCGCATTAGCACTACTTTCGGGCTCTTCGTTAGCTGCCAGTATCAACGATGTTAATCGCTTACCTGATAATGAAGTTAAAGCTAAAAAAGGTTTGCATGGTCAGGTAGGCGTAGCGGCTGCTAGTCTACCCGAATTTGTAGGTAGTGATGAAAGTAAAACCTCTGTTTTGCCAATCATTAATGTTCATTACAACGACAGATTTTATTTTAAGTTTAATCGTTTAGGTGCATGGTTATATAAAAATGATAATGGCTTTCGTTTTGGCGGTGTAGTGACTAGTCACAGTGGTTACGACAAAGAAGATATTAAAAATAACGAACTCGCACAAAGCTGGGGTGACCGAGATGCATCCTTTATGGCTGGGTTAAATGTCGCTTATCGTTATCAAAAGCTTAATATAGAAGCGGGTTATGTCACTGACGTTTCAAATAACTCTGAAGGGGCAAAATTTTATACGAGCGCAAGTTATACAGTATTTGCCGATAAAGAAAAAACCTTAACTTTGAACGCTCGTGTTGAGCGCTTAGATGAAGATATGGTTGGCTATTACTATGGTATTGACGAAGCTACGCTAAACACCACACTGGGCGTTATTGGTACTTATAAGCTGTCAAAAAATTGGACCGCTATTGGTGCAGTAACAGTGACAGCGCTAGGTAATGAAGTTTCCGATAGCGTTATCAGCATGGATGATAAAGCCAATGTTGCACTATTGGGGGCGGTATACTCTTTTTAAACTAAATGTTCGTTAAACGTTCAAGATTACTTAAATAACAAAAACTAATTATTCAAATAAACGCCTATCAAAAGTTTAGGCGTTGTATTTTCTCAGTTCAATATTAACAAGGGTTTACTATGCATATCGATAAAGCTAAAAAACGAATAGCGAAATTAGTTAAGGCTGGCTTCAAGGGCTATCCTCAAATTGCTATTGTGTATTTTGGTAAAAGTGCTGACTGTGCGACTGAAGTAGCTGTTCAATTTACTTTAGAAGAAGGCGCGGAAATGATGGAAGAACGATTTTCTAGTGAAACTGATGCAAGAGAAAGTGAAGTTATTCAAACCGCTTTAGTTAAAATTATTGAACGAGCTAACGCAACCTCTGTAATCGAAGCTGCGGGCGTTTCTATTCTATAGTATTGGTGATAAGCGATTGTTAGTAATAGATTTTCACCGCATTATATTTCGCCATTTTAGTCTTTTATTGTGCTTGAAGTTCTTGGGCAGCAAATAGCTAAATAGTAGATTTAGCTATTTGTTAAATTAAAGGTATAATCACGCCTCATAAATTTTCTAGGAATGTCTTTTGTTAGCTGTTATTCGCATCATTTTGATGACTATTGCATTAGTGTTAATCTCTATTTTTTCTTGTCTATATTCTTTGATCCGACCTTTTCATCGCGATAATGTCCATCACACGGCTAAATATCTAGGCAAAGTGTCTAAACTTTTAGGTTTAGAGGTTGAGGTTAGAATTCCTGATTCGGCGAAAAATATTGGTCCAGTTGTCTATATTTGCAACCATCAAAATAGTTATGACATTTTTACCGTTAGTGGTGCAGTGCAACCTGGTACCGTCAGTGTCGGTAAAAAGAGTTTAAAGTGGATCCCATTTTTCGGCCAAATGTATTGGTTAACAGGTAACATTCTTATTGATCGCAAAAATAAAAACAAAGCGATGAATACCATTGATATGACTGCAAGAAAAATTCGTGAGAAAAAACTTTCAGTTTGGTTGTTTCCTGAGGGAACACGTAGCTATGGTCGCGGCTTATTACCATTTAAAACCGGTGCTTTTCGTACGGCGGTAAAAGCAGAAGTGCCTATTGTGCCAATTTGTGCAAGTAATACACATAAAACCATTGATTTGAATCGTTGGAATAACGGCAAAATGATTATTGAGTTTTTAGACCCGATTAATATTTCAGTTGATGAGCGTGATAAAATTAGAAACATCACAAATCAAACACATGCCAGCATGTTAGTTAAGCTAGAAGCACTGAACAAAGAGACAGGGCGTGAAATTGCCTTATCAAAAGCTAAAAAGACAGATGAAGCACAACCGAGTGAGACAAAATAATGATTGATGAAGAATTACAGCAATGGCAAGAACATACCGAACAATTAATTGAAGCATTAATTGAAGATGGTACTAATGAAGAAGTTCATCATACGATTGAGCATCACTTTTCTAGTGTCGATTTTGACGTACTAGAAAAAGCCGCTATTTCTGCTTTTAAAATGGGCTTTGAAATAGAAGAGCCAGAAGAAGCTGAATTGGAAACCGGCGAAAAGGTTTTTGCTTTTGACATTATTACTGAGCAAGCGTTGGAATTTGGCATAATTTTCGACGAAACAAAAAAAATGTTTGAATTAGCAAAACAATGTAAAGTTGATTATGATGGTTGGGGTACATACTTCGAAGAATAAATAATTAACTAATAAAAACACAAATAGGTTATCCGATGGAATGGTTAGAAACTTTATTACGGCCCGAAACATTATCGCTATTAATCCCCATTGTAGCGATTGTCGGCGCTTTTTCTATTGCAGCGTTAAAAGCCCATCATCGGCATCAAGAGCGAATAGAAAAAATTAAGAACGGTTATAATCCGGACGCATAAAAAAACGCAAAGTGGCAACACTTTGCGTTTTTTTATGTTCAGGCCTTTCTCAGACATCCTGTCTTTCAAGGCATTAGTGCATCCATGCACGTCGATGAACAGTCAGTTTTTTTGTTCCAGACAAAAACTAAGTATCTGCAACCATGCAGGTAATGTCATGGTTCCATGGACGGAAAAGAATGACGATGCCCTTAAACGTTTAGATAATTCTTGGTTAAGCATTCGACAATGCTATCGGTGTCTGCTTCGTTAAGTCAAAAGCATTACGTTGGCTAAATAATGAAAATGCTGCAGGAACAAAGATAAACGACAATATTGTTGTTAATACAGTACCGCCAGCAACCGCTACAGCAAATGGCGGCCAAAAGCCTCCACCAGCTAATATCAATGGTAAAAAACCGCCTACAGTAGTAATTGTTGTTGAGCTGATATGTCGAGCACAGCTTTGCACACAGCGAATGATTGCTGCGCTATCTCCTTGAACCGCTTTTTCATCCATTTTAAGCTCAGCAATAATAACAATTGCGGCATTTATCGCGAGTCCCATTAAGCCGAGCAAACCAATAATTACAGTAAAGCCAAATGGATAGTCAAAAATGTAAACACTCAACAACCCCAAGCCAATAGATTGAAAGGCTGATAAAAATATAATGGCGCTTAATCTAAATGAATTAAATGATAAAACCACAACCGTTAATAACAAGGTCATTATGAGTCCAACACTCGCCAGTAATTTACCCACAGCTTTATTACGCTCAGCCGACTCACCGCCCAATTCGAGTTGGTAACCGGCAGGGAGTTGATAGTTAGCCTCAGTCATTTTTTCTTTCACGCGGCTAAGTATTACTGAAGGCAATACACCTGCTCGAATATAAGCTTCGATAACATTAACGCGAACACCATTACGATGTGGAATTGCGCCACGGCTCGCTCTTATTTCTAAATCTGCAATCGCAGTAAGTGGAATTGCTTGAGTTGCATTTGGGTTGGTAATATTAATGTTTTCTAATGCCGCTAAATCGTCGCGTTTATCGTTACCTATACGTACTCGAACTGGTATAGATTCAGTTGACTCGATAATAGAACCATCTCGGGTGCCCGATAATGTGGTATTAAGTTGCTCTGCCACCTGTACCAAAGATAAGCCAGCTAAGTTTGCTTCAGCTTCGTTAATATTTACCCACACTTTTGGTGTGCCTGGTTGCAACGTTGAACGGCTATGAGTGATGTCTTTTGTTTGCGACATAAAGCCACGAATATCATCACCAATGGTTTTTAAGCGATCTAAGTTTGGCCCATAAATACGTAACTCAACAGGGGCATTAAATGGAGGGCCTTGCTCTAACTTTCTCACCAAAATTTGCGCCGCAGGTACCATATCATCAAGTGTTCGTTGAATTTCGGGGATCAGTCGGTTGGCATCTTGAAAGCTGTTTGCCGTCACCATTGCTTGGCCATAATACTGAGCGCCATCTTTTGATGGGATCAGATTGTAGTAGAATGAAGGTGCATTCTTACCAATAAACCAATGTACTGACTTAATACCTTCAAGTTGCTCTAAGTAACTTGTCAGTTGAGCACTTGCGCGTTCTGTATTCACAATACTGCTTTGTGCAGGTAGGAATAATTCAATTTGAAACATATCGCGATCTGAAGCAGGAAAAAACTGCTCAGATAATTGTTTTGCGCCAATGAAACCAAATAGTGGTAAACAAAAAACTAAGGCGATAACGGTTTTTCTATTGTTTAATGACCAACTTAATACCTTAACGAACCACTGATTAAGTGCCTTGATGGTGATACCACGCTGATACCAGTGATTACTACCACTGCTATTTCTGCTAATAAATCGTCCAGCTAAACCAGCAACAATAGTATGAGAAATAATGTAAGAGCCGACTAAGGAGAAAATTACACTTAACGCAATACCGCCAACAAATTCGCCAGCAGGCCCAGGCATTAGCACGATAGGCATAAAGGCTAATACGGTTGTTAGTGTAGAGCCCAATAACGGTAACCACAGGTGATTAACTGCATTTGAAACGGCATCAAGTCGGCGCTGACCATTTTCTCGATTAGTTTTTATGGTATCAGCCATGACAATAGCGTTATCAACCATAATACCTAACGCCACCACTAAACCTGTTACTGACATTTGGTGAATAGGTAAACCATAAAAATTCATAACTGAAAGGGTGAATAACACAGTTAGCGGTAAAGACAGTGCAACAATGACCGCCGCTTGCCAACCTAACGTGATCAGTAGCACGACAGCGATAATGGCAAAACCAACGGCAATATTACTGACTAAATCACTTAATCGCGTTTCGGTATAACTACTTTGGTCGAAAATTACTTCTAAAGAAATATTACTCGGTAAAGTTTCTGAAAATGCCGTTAGTTGTTGTTCAACCGACGAGCTCCATTGGTCAATGCGCAAATTAGGTAACATTCGCGTTGCAACAACTACCGCTTGTTTGTTGTGCACCATAGCAACTTCAGTTGGCGGGTAATTAACCGTTTTACGAATATTGGCGATATCACCTAAGCGCAGTAAATTGCCACTGTCGTCCGATTTTATTGAAATATTACTGATACGTTCGGTATTGTTTAAGGCACCGGTTAGCTCAATTTGCATTTGGTTAAATTGATTGGTGAGCTGCCCAGCAGACACTTTCGCATCGGAACTGCCAATGGATTGTGAAATGGCTTGTGCTGACAGGTTTAATTGGCTGGCAATTAACGGGTCAATTTCAACCAGTACTTCTTCTGCGCCTCGGCCAAAAACATTAACAATATCAGTGCCGTGAACAAGCTTAAGTTGATTTTGCAATTCATTAGCGTAACGGCCGAGCATGGCGACATTTTCTGTGCCATCACCTTGCCAATTGAGTGAAATTATTTGCGTGTATGCATAGCCACGATCATCTTCTAATACCGGTGTTAATGTACCTGTTGGGAAACTAGGGTTTAGATCATTAAGTAAATCTCGAACCCGTGACCATATTGGTTTTGTGTTGGTAATTTCATCTTGTAATTGTATTTTTACAATCGATATTCCAGGTCGTGAATTTGACGTTAGTAGGCTAATTTCGGGTAGTTTACGTAACTTTTGTTCTATTTTTTCACTGATCAATACTTCTACACGTTCAGCACTAGCACCTGGGAATTGGGTGATCACACTAGCAATGCGGTTAGTAATTCTAGGATCTTCAGTTCGAGGTAAGTTGGTTAATGCCCCTAAACCTGCAACGATTAGTAGCACAATCACTAATGACATTAAACGGCCATTTTTGACAAAAGAACGAATCATAACGAGCTGCCCACTTTGACTGTTTGCCTGTTAATTATGACTGCTTTTTTAACTATTTGTCCTGGTACATAACGATGCACACCCGCAACAATAATATGGTGTTCTTTTAGTGGTAAACCAGCAATATAAACTGCGTCTAATGTTGAATACTTCACCTCAACGGTTGTTGCCGTAATGGTAAATAACTTATTTTTAGCGTCATCAACTTGAAATATATTCCACTGACCACGAATACCGTCGGTTAGTGCTGCCAATGGTAACCAAAAGCCTGCTTGATTAACTCGTTGTTTAATTTTAATTTTCGCTAATTGGCCGTTGTAAAATGTTGCTTGATTCGTGACGGCTAAACGTAATTCAACCGTTCGGCTCACTTGGTTAACCTGTTTACCGATAACCAAAATTTTTGCTGAAATGTCTTGTTGTCCAAGTTCGACTTGCAGTAATTGACCAATGCTTAATTCACGCGCTACTTTAACAGGCACACCGACAGAAACTTCATGTTGAGCTTGTTTGATTAATTCGAAAGCAGTTTGATTTGAACTGAAAACTTCTCCTTCTGCAACCGACCGAGAACTGACTACGCCAGCGAATGGCGCATGCAATTGCGCTTTTGATATTTGGTAATTAATTGTTGATTTATTGGCTTGCTGACGAGATAAGTCGGCTTTAATGACTTTCTTTTCGGTTTCCAGTTCATCTAATGTTTGCTTAGAGCTATAACCTTTGGTGTTCAATTCATTAATACGTTCTAAATTTAAGCGGTTAAGCTCAGCTTGCGCGTTGAGTTGGCGAATGCTGGCATCAATTTCCTGCAATTTTATTGCTAACAACTCAGTGTTAAATTCAGCTAATAATTGCCCTTTGGTCACCAAGTCACCGCTATCAACATATACGTTTTCGACTTTACCTGTATATTCAAAACTAAGTGAAGCCAGTTGTTTGCTAACAACTTTGCCAATATATTCACGTGATACTTCATAAAATTCGCTTGGTGATATTGTTTGAATATCAGCACTTTGGTGATAGATGGTATTTTCATCAGCAACATCGGCAGGTTTTGAACAAGCACTTAGCAAGGTTGCGGTAAAAACGAAGCTGATAATTGACGTTATAACGTTAGCGCGTTGAAGTTTAAACACGGAGGTGGCCTTAAAATAAAAACTATTAACTAGACTAGTGAGTCTAGTTTAATCAAACTAGACTGTCCAGTTTAATTTAGTGTATGTTATAGTCCAATTGTAAATTTTTATGTGCTTATTTTTCCTTATGGTTACTTATCATTTTTAGTGAGAAATTAGCATGTATAAGAACTAAGTTGAATAAGTTGCGGTTAGGCTAGATAAATTTGTATTATGCTGCACAAATATAGCGGGAGGGGATTAATAACGGCCCTTTGCTTTATGGCATATAGTATTTTCGTTAGTCGTTTTAATTGATAGTGGTGATTGGTTGTATGGTAAATGTTAGAAGTAAAAGTGAAAGTAAAAGAAAACAAATACTTGATGCAGCAACCATGCTTTTTACTGAGCAAGGTTATAGCGCAACCAGCATGGATTTAATTGCTAAAAATGCCAATGTTTCAAAACAAACTGTTTATAGCCATTTTGGTAACAAAGATGAGTTGTTTGCTGCCTCGATAAAGCAAAAGTGCGATTCATATCACATGACTGAATTTTCGGTTACTAGCACCAGTGAACCAGCAGAAATACTACTGATATTAGCGAAACGTTTTTTGGCTATGTTAACGTCTAAAGAAGCACTAGCAATTCATAAAATTTGTGCTTATGAATCAAAGTCACACCCACAACTTTCAGAATTATTTTATCAAGAAGGGCCAGAAAGAATTACTGATGAAGTGGCGAAATTAATGGCTGAATTTCATAATAAGCAACAGTTAAATATTCCAGAGCCAAAATTTGCTGCATTACAGTTTTTAAACCTAACAAAAGGTGAATGCTGGATGCGAGTAGAATTTAATACCAAAAAACAAATTTCGGCAGCTGAAGTCGACAGTTACTTAAAGTCGAGTATCGCCATGTTTATTAAGGGATACTCATTATAGTTCACGGAACTAACTTGCTATTCTTCTATACTTAATTCGAAAATTAGCTCGCTTTTCCTGTTGAGTCTCGAACTACCAATTGAGGTGTGTACTGCTGTGTTTCAGGATTGTTCTTTTGCTTTCGAGAACAAGCAATGAGTAAATTAGCAGCATCTTCGGCAATTTGTTGATTCGGTTGATCTGCTGTAGTTAAAGTTGGCCATGTTTGACGAGAGAATGGACTGTTCTCGAAGCCGGTTATAGATAATTGTTCTGGAATTGAAATGCCCATTAAACGTGAAGCGAATAGCGCTCCTGCGGCAATTTCATCATTACAGGAAAATATAGCGGTTGGCTTTTCTGCGCCGTTAAGTAATTCTTTTGCACCTTTTACACCTGATTCAAATGAATACTCGCCATTGATGATCAGTGATTCATCTAATGTAATAGCATTGTCTACTAACGCCTGTTTATAACCCCTAAGACGTTCAACGGTTGATCTATGTTCGGCTTCACCGGCGATAAAGCCAATTTTTTTATGCCCTAAATCGACTAAATGCTGGGTGATACTTTGTGCCGCCGCATGGTCATTAACCATAATACATGGAGCAATGTCGTCAGGAGCAATATCGCCAGAAACAATTCTAACCACTTCAATATCAAGGTCTTTCATTTGTTGAACAAACTCTGGCTGCTCAGAAAATGGCGGTGTTAATACCAAGCCTGCAATGCGAGAGTGCTTAACCATTTTGGTTATTTCAGCAAGTAAATTATCTGCCTTTGCATCACAAGGGTGAATCAGCAACTCAAAGCCTTGTTTTTTACAAGCAGCTAAAATTCCATTTTGCATATCAATAACATAGTAGGCATTTGGATTATCGTAAATAAAAGCAATACTAAATGATTTTGTACCCGCGAGATTTCTTGCTGCTAGGTTAGGTTGGTAATTTAGCTCTTCTACTGCCGCCATCACTTTTTCGCGAGTAGGCTGGCGTACGGAAGGCTCATTGTTCATTACACGAGAAACTGTTTTTATTGAAACTCCCGCTAGTTTAGCGACATCATTAATCGTTGCTTTCATTTGCAGTTAAAGCCTTAAGTCATTCTTGGTAGAAAATCATTTTGAGCCTAAGAGTATTGTTTCTCTTGGCTGTCAGCAACCTTAATTATCAGTTTTTTGTCACTATGATGATCATATTTGATTAGAGGGTAGTAAATAATTAATAATTGACAGCGCTGTCATTTGTTAATACAGTGCGATGAATAATTCAATATTTGTTCATTTAGAGGATAAAAATGTCGAGTCGTCAATTACTACCTAGCTGGAAAAAACTAGCTAAACATGCTGCTGATATGAAGTTACAGCACATGAATGATTTATTTGCGACCGATGAAAATCGCTTTGACAAATTTTCAATTGAATTGCCAAGTATGCTGCTCGATTATTCAAAAAACTTAATTGATAGTGAAACTAAGCAAAGCCTGATTGAATTGGCCAATGAATGCGAGCTGGCAGCATGGCGCAATAAAATGTTTAGTGGTGAAAAAATCAATAAAACGGAAGATAGAGCCGTTTTACATACCGCATTACGAGGCTCTGTTGATGAAGACCTTGCACTTGATGGTAAAAATATAAACCAACAGGTGAACGACCAGTTAGAAAAAATGGCGAACTTTGTTGAACAAATAAGGCAAGGGCACTGGCTTGGTTATTCCGGTAAACGTATTACCGATATTGTTAACATCGGCGTTGGAGGCTCGAACTTAGGTCCTCAAATGGTGACTGAAGCGCTAAAAAACTATAGCGATAATTGCGTTAATGTTCATTATGTTTCAAATGTAGATGGCGCGCAGATAGCAGAAATTTTACGACCACTTGAGCCTGAAAAAGTATTGTTTATTGTTTCTAGTAAAACCTTTACCACTACTGAAACCATGACTAATGCAAAAACAGCGATTAACTGGCTAACTGCTGCTTCGTTTGATGAAAAATCAGTTGCTAAACACTTTGTTGCCGTGACCGCCAATACGGCGAATGCGATGTCGTTTGGTATCAAGCAAGAGAATATTTTTGATATGTGGGATTGGGTTGGCGGACGATTTTCATTATGGTCAGCCATTGGTTTAGCAATTGCACTCGACTTAGGTTTTGACAAATTTAAACAGTTGCTAGCCGGTGCAAATGCGATGGACAAGCATTTTATTGAAGCGCCATTTGAGCAGAATATGCCAGTGATCATGGCGTTGCTCAGTGTGTGGAATACCACATTTTTAGGCGCAAAATCGCAAGCAATTTTACCTTACGACCAAACCCTACATATGCTGGCTGCTTATTTACAACAAGCAGAAATGGAAAGTAATGGTAAGTCAGTCACTTGGGACGGCAGTGAAATTAGTTACCCTACTGTGCCATCAATTTGGGGGGAATTAGGTATTAATGGGCAACACGCATTTTATCAATACTTACATCAGAGTAATAATGTTGTTCCTGCTGATTTTATTGGCTCAGTAGCGAGTGTTACACCAATAAAAGGGCACCATGAAACTTTAATGGCAAACTTCTTTGCACAAACTCAGGCGTTAATGACAGGTGTTGATGAACAACAGGTGCGTGAAGACTTACAAGCAAAAGGTCGAACGGCAGACTATATCGACAAAGTAGCGCCTCATAAGGTTCACAAAGGCAACCGCCCGACAAATACAATTTTATTAAAACGTATCGACCCACATAATTTAGGCCAGTTGATTGCACTTTATGAGCATAAAATATTCGTGCAGGGCATCATTTTACAGGTTTGTTCTTTTGATCAATGGGGCGTTGAACTTGGCAAGGGCTTAGCAGCCAACATTCAGCAAGAATTGGAAAGTAAAAAGCTATCAACAAATCATGATTGTTCAACAAAACGCTTGATGAATTACTACCTATCAGCAAAAACATAGTGAAAATAACAAGTTTATTAGGAGGCTATCAGCCTCCTTTTTTATGCACTTTATTTACTTGTTAAACACGTTTATTCAATAAAAATGAATAATAAACGCATATTTTACGCCTTACTAATGCTGTTTTATTCATCTGTTAAAAACTTTAAATTCTTTATTTTCAGTTGCTTAATGAAATGTGATAGATTAATTTGTAATCAAGTGTAGCCAAGATGAATATTATTGTGTAAGGTTTTAGCTAGTTAATGACAGCGTTGTCATAAAGAAAAGACAGCGCTGTCTTCATCAAGGTTATACAAAATAACTACTATATAAAACGTGTGTAAGGGAAAGTCGATGTCATCTAAAACATTTAAAAAAGGCGTATTGGCGAGCAGTATCGCTTTGATCCTTGCAGGTGGTGCTTCACCATTTGCAATGGCTGCAGAAGAGAATGCTACTACAGCTGATAAAGATATAGAGCGAATTCAAGTTACCGGTATTCGTGGTTCAAATCGAGCTGCAGTCAATGCTAAAAGGTTTTCAGATGCCATTGTTGATGGCTTATCTGCGGAAGATATTGGTCAGTTACCTGACTCTGACGTTGGTCAAGCACTTGCACGTGTACCGGGTGTAACGGTCAGTCGCTCATTTGGTCAAGGTGCTTCTGTATCAATTCGTGGTACAGACCCACTAATGACACTTACCACATTAAATGGACAAAATGTTGCTTCAACCGGTTGGTATGATCAATTAAATATCGACCGTTCATTCAATTACTCAATGCTGCCATCTGAATTAATTGCTGGTATGGACGTTTATAAATCTAGCCAAGCCAACTTAGTTGAAGGCGGTATAGGCGGAACGGTTATCGTTAAAACCCGTAAGCCGTTAGATATGGAAGCAAACACGGTTTTTGCATCACTTAAAGGTGAATACGGTTCAATAAATGAAGAAGTTTCTCCTGAATTATCTGGCTTATATAGCTGGAAAAACGATGAAGAAACTTTTGGTATTTTATTATCAGCAGCTTATGTTGACCGAGAATACACTCGCTCAGGCACAGAATCAGATTTAGACTGGGGTGGACGTTCATCTATTCAACCATCAGGGTTTGTGCAAAGCCAAGAGAGAACAGCACTTGATGCAACATTCCAGTATCGCCCAAGTGAAAATTTAGAGTTTGGCGCACATATTTTATCTTTAGAATTAGGTGCTGATAGCATTGGTGCCAATATGTATATTAATACTGACACTAACTGGGGCGCAGGCGACTCAAATTGTCAACAGTTTAACAGTGCTGGTGTTTGTACATTAAGCGTAACGCCAGAAGATGCACCGACCGATGTTTTCTTCCAAAACTGGGCACGTAAAGGCGAAATGACATCAGATACTTTTGAATTAAATGCCAAGTATGAAGGTAATGGTTACGTTGTTTCTGCCGTTGCTGGTAGCACTAAAGCCGAAGGTGGTACTCAAATGAGTGCAAACTTTGGGTACGGTTGGTGGGGTGATAAATTTGGCCAAGTAAAATGGGCGGGAACAGTTGATGCCAGTGGCAAACAAATAAAAATTGATGGTCGCGATATGAGCTTTACTCGTGATCAACTTGATACCACTGTAGGTACGTCACAATGGACAGGGGTTAAAGGCCCTAACTCAGATGAAGAAACTTATGTGCAAGTTGATTTTGATTACGACCTAGACTTAGGCGCATTAACTAAGTTTGAAACCGGTATTCGCTTTACCCAACATGAGTTTGAAAAGAGCTTTTATAACGCAGTGTATGGTGATGGAGAAAATTCATTCAATACTACTGATTTATATGGCACTGATACCATGAAAATAGGTGCTGCAGAATATACTGTGCCTATGGCAAATCTCGACGCTATGATTAATGGCACGCTAGGTTTAGTTGACCACTTTACTTATAACCGCCCAGGTTATGGTTTGATAGAAGAAGATAACTTCTCTTTATACGGTATGTTTACGTTTGAGGGAGAAGGCTTTAGAGGTAACTTTGGTGTTCGCTACGTTTCAACGGATGTAACCTCTACCGGTCATGTAATTGATAACTCTCCAGGTGATGATATTGCGCCAAATACTGGTTGGTCAGAAGAAAAACATAGTGTTAAAGACAGTTATCATGACGTACTTCCTAGTGTTAACGTCGCTTTTGACTTAGCTGATGACTTAATTATGAGATTCTCTGCTTCACAAGCAATGACACGCCCTAACTATGACCAATTGTTTTTAGCTGCACTTTCAGGCTACCCTGACGATCGTCGCGGCAATGAGGAAATTACTTTTGGTAACCCAGGTCTACAACCAATGAAATCATCACAAGCTGATTTGAGCTTAGAGTACTATTATGGTGATGGTAATTTATTCTCTGCTACGTATTTCATCAAAGATATTAGTAACTTTATCGTTGGCACAACGGAATACGACCAGCAGATTGGTGTACCAAATAATGACCTAGAAACGCCTGCGGATAATTGGACTGTTAACCGCTTTGAAAACGCCGGCGGTGGTACTATTGATGGTATTGAGTTCCAATTAAATCATGCTTGGGATAATGGCTTTGGTGTTAATGTTAACTACACCTTTACCGAGGGGGTTGCTCCAGCTGAAGTTTATACTGATAACATTGGTGCTTTTACCGAGGCGTCTGAGCATACTGCAAACTTAGTTGGTTACTGGGAGAACGATGATTATTCTGCCCGTGTAGCATATAACTACCGTTCAGAATATATGGTTCGTGAATACGGTAAATATTATGGCAACAGAATGCATGATGATTTTGGTACACTAGATTTAACCTTTGGTTGGAACTTCTCTGAAAATATTGCATTTAGACTAGAAGTCGTTAACTTAACAGAAGAAGGTGATGTTCAATATGGTGCGGCTGCTGCAGGAACTGCTGTTAAACCAGCATTGCAAGAGGGCTACCCAACTTGGTCATTTAATGGCGAAACCACTTATAAATTAGGTGCTAGTTTTAAATTCTAATTTATCGGTGTGATGAAAAACCAGCATCAGCTGGTTTTTCTTTTTTAAGGTAAGGTGGTTGTATGAAGATTAAACGTATTGCAATTATTGGTGGTGGAACATCGGGATGGCTAGCAGCAAACCATCTTGGCAGTTCACTTTCTGCTGATGAAGAAATTGAAATAACCTTAATTGAATCGCCTGACGTGCCAACCATTGGTGTTGGTGAAGGTACTGTACCTTACATTATGAAGGGCCTAAAACGTTTTGGTATTTCAGAAGCCGAGCTATTAATCAGTTGTGATGCAACCTTTAAACAAGGCATCAAGTTTGTTAATTGGATGGATACAACACGGCACGGTGAAAACCATTATTATCACCCATTTGATGAACCCTACCCAGCTGGTTTTGATGTCAGTGCCTACTGGCTTGCACATGAAAGTAATCGACCTTTTGGCGATGTTGGCATTCAGTCCAGAATATGCGAACTCGGTTTAGCGCCGAAACGAAAAAGTTCAGGTGAGTATGAAGGAATGCTTTCCTACGCTTATCATTTCGACGCAGCAAAATTTGCAAATTTATTAGCAAAGAATGCCAAGCAACGCTTTAACATAAACTATCTTAGTGCAACCATTGAAGGCGCAAATGTAGATTCAGATGGAAATATTACTCACTTAATCACAAATGATGGCGGTGAATTAGCGTTTGATTTTTATGTAGATTGCAGCGGATTTTCTTCAATATTGATTGATAAGCAATTAAAAGTACCTATCAAAAGTAAAGCCAATGAATTGCTAACTGACTCTGTATTAGTTCAGCAAGTGCCACTTACAGGCAGTGAACCGCTTAACCCTTATACCACGGCAACGGCTCATAAAGCTGGTTGGATATGGGACATACCATTAACCACGCGTCGAGGTACAGGTTTTGTTTACGCGAGTAAATATATGTCGGACGAAGAGGCTGTTGAGTTATATGCACAATACTTAGGTGTGGAAGTTTCGGAAATTTCGCCACGAAAAATACCAATGCAAGTTGGCTATCGTGAGAAATTCTGGCATAAAAACTGTGTTGCACTTGGACTTGCTCAAGGATTTTTAGAGCCGATAGAAGCAACCTCTATATTATTATCAGACTTCTCTGCTGAGCTTTTAGCCCGTAACTTCCCAAAACACATGTCAGACATTGAAAAGTTAGCGCCATATTACAACAAGGTGGTTACTTATACGTGGGATAAAACGGTTGATTTTATTAAGCTACATTACTGCATTTCAGATAGAACAGACTCGCCATTTTGGCAAGATAATAGCAATGAGCAAACCCTCTCTGAAGAATTAAAAGAGCGGCTATCTCGATTTGAAATTTCACCACCAAATCAAAGTGACTTTTTTAGTAAGTTTGATATGTTCGATGAAAAAAACTTTCTATATGTACTCTACGGAATGAACTTTCATACCAATAAAAGTACGATTTCACCGCAAGAATTGAAGCATTGTAAACAGTTATTTGAAAGTAATGATGCACTTGTTAATGAGGCGGCTAATCAACTTTTAAATCATAAAGACTGGTTAGTTGGCTTAAAAGCGGCAATGCAAAATATCAGACGATAATTTCCTTGAAAATTTATACCTAGTTAATCATTTATTTAAAATGAACACTGGGTAAGTACCTAAATTAAAGTGTGTAATACGACTAACATGTAAATAGCGTTAACCGTATTTCGCCGTTCAATAAATACGAAAAATGAGTAATACAGAATGAAGATGTCCACTATTGGATTTACCATCGCATTATTAGTAACTTTGTCTGCTTGCGGGCCCAAGCAAGATGCTGAAGCTAAATTAGACGCTAAGCCTGCTACACGTGACAATAGTTTAATAGGTGCTAGTCAAGCTGATGTCAGTAATATCGCCAAAAACTTACAGATTAAACATCGTGTTGTAACCAATACCCCCAGTGATAAATGTCAGCAAGATATTGCCGATGGTAATTGCTTTGAGGTCGAGCTGACACTAACAGCAAAGCAAGCTATTGCAGCCAACGGTTGGCAAATTCATTTTAGTCAAATTGCCCCAATTCAATCTTTTGAAAGCGCAGAGTTTAGCGTTAAACATATTAATGGCGACTTGCATCAGATCTCATTAACAGAGAACTTCAAAGGTTTCGCTGAGAATGAAACTAAACGCATACTTTACCGAGCGATGTTTTGGTCATTGTCAGAAACTGATGCTATTCCAAATTATATTGTTAGTGCCGTAAATTCAAACTCTGCTGGCAAAGCGCTTAAGCCAGAAGTGATCAAAAGCACCATGGCAAGCATTGATTCAGCAACCGGTTTAGAGACGTTGCCTTTTGTTGTGCCTTTTACCGACCCTGAAAAACAATTTAAACGCACGGCTAATGATAAAACTCAATGGTTACGTAGCGCTGAACTTTACCAACGTAATTTAAAGCTAGGCGATAAATTAGTCGATGTCAGCGATAAAATTATCCCAACGCCGAGGCAGATGATTGTTGATAGCCATTTTCAAACATTAGATCTCGGCCAAGGTATTAATGTTAGCTATAACAAGTTAGCACCAGCCAAAGTTGAAGCAGCCTTAAAACGTTTAGCGCGTTTAGGGGTTAAGCAAACACCAGCAGGTATCAGTACAACACTATCAATAGTGGCTGATAGCACTAAGTTATTGGGAAGCTATCAATTAAATGTATCTAAACAAGCAATAGAAATTATTGGTGTTGATAGTGCAGGGGTTTTTAATGGCTTACAGTCACTTGCCAGCCTGATGATGCCTAACAGTTTGCAGGTAGCACAAGTACGAATTGATGACGAACCTCATTATCAATTTCGCGGTTTGTTAGTCGATGTAGCACGTAACTTTCACTCGAAAGCCTTTATTCTGCGTTTACTCGATCAAATGGCGGCTTACAAGCTGAACAAATTACATTTGCATTTAGGTGATGATGAGGGCTGGCGACTAGAAATTCCATCGCTGCCAGAACTAACACAAGTCAGTGCCAATCGTTGTTTTGACCTAAGCGATCAAGTTTGTTTACAACCACAATTGGGCGCTGGTATTGAACAGAAAAGTAGTGTTAACGGTTATTACAGCGTTGCTGATTATCAAGAGATATTAAAAGCAGCGAGTGCCAGGCATATTCAGGTGATCCCATCACTTGATATGCCAGGTCATTCTCGTGCGGCGATTAAAGCGATGGCAGCAAGAACAAAAAAATATGTTATTGCTGAAAATGAAGAAAAAGCACAGCGGTTTAATTTATATGATCCGCTTGATACTACGAAATATTCATCGGTACAGTTTTACAACGATAACACGATTAATGTTTGCTTAGAGTCGTCGTACGCGTTTGTTCATGAAGTGATGACACAAGTAAAGCAAATACATGCTGAAGCAGGCCAACCGTTAACACGCTATCACATAGGTGCGGATGAAACTGCCGGTGCTTGGGTTGACTCTCCTGCATGTAAAGCCTTTGTCGCAAATAACAATTATGGCGTAAACGATATGAGTGAGCTAGGAGCTTACTTTATTGAACGGGTTGCCAGTATTCTTTCAGACTTGGATATTGAAACCGCAGGCTGGAGTGATGGTTTGTCGCATACTCGCAAAGAAAAAATGCCCGCTATTGTGCAGTCGAATGCGTGGGATGTATTGTTTTGGGGCGGCCATGAAAAAGTGCATGAGTTAACGAATCGAGATTGGCAGGTGGTTATTTCTAGCCCTGATGTTTTATATTTTGATTTTCCCTATGAAGCGGATCCGAAAGAGCATGGTTATTACTGGGCATCACGACATACCAATACTGAAAAAGTATTTCAGTTTATGCCTGATAATTTACCCGTTCATGCTGAAATTTGGTTAGATCGAGAAGATAACCCTTACATTGCTGATGATCGTAAAAGCCCATTGGCAAAAGGGAAAACTTTCTACGGCATTCAAGGTCAGCTTTGGAGTGAAAATACTCGAAGCGATACCATGGCAGAATATAAAATATTTCCACGCTTATACGCCTTAGCTGAAAGGGCATGGCATAAAGCCGATTGGGCCGTACCCTATAATTATCAAGGTGCTCAATATAGTCAAAACACTAATGAGTTTAGCGAAGAACGCCAAGTTCAACGTGATAAGCAATGGCGTACTTTTGCCAACATTATCGGGCAAAAAGCTTTAGCTAAATTAGAAGAATCTCAGGTGTTTTATCGTTTACCAAATGTCGGTGCAACGATAGTTGATGGCGAACTTAGGGCTAATATTGCTTTTCCTGGTTTAATGATTGAGTACCAAGAAGCGGGTGGCGCATGGAAAAGCTACCAACACCCAGTCAAAGTTAGTGGCAATGTAAGTGTTAGAAGTCGTTCTTTTGATGGTAAACGCAGTTCAAATACTAGAGTGATAGAACATAATAATCAATAAATTCAATTGATTATTATGTAGGTTAAGTATCATTGATAAAAAGTGTAAAAATAATACAAAAAACAAATGACAACGCTGTCATTTGTGGTTAAGATTAAAACAGATAGAGTTTAGCCCTAGTGAAATAGCAGGGCTTACGTGGTGCAGACATGAGGTCGAGATGCTAAGTAGTGATGACAATAACAACATATTTTTAGGTATCGATGGTGGCGGTAGTAAATGCAAAGCTATCGTTATGTCTGCTGAAAATGAAATTCTTGGCACAGGTATTTCTGGCCCAGGCAATCCATTACATGGTTTTGAACAAGCAACTCATTCAATTGTGGCATCGGCGAAACTCGCGTTAGCTGATGCAAATATTCCAGAATCATCGCTTAGCAATATTGTTGCAGGTGTAGGGTTAGCCGGAGTTAATCTGCCAGTATTATTTGAGCAAATGAATCAATGGCAACATCCATTTAAAGCCATGCATTTAACAACGGATTTATTAATTGCCTGTTTAGGTGCGCATCAAGGCGCCGACGGTGCGGTAATTATTTCAGGCACAGGCTCTTGTGGGTTTTCTTATGTAGATGGCGAAGAGTACATTGTTGGCGCACATGGTTTCCCCCATGGTGACAAAGGCAGTGGTGCATGGTTTGGTTTGCAAGCGGCAAAACAGGTCTTATTGTCATTAGATGGCTTAATTGCCACGAGTTCACTTAACGACAAATTACTTAGCTTATTAAGTGTTACAACAGGCGTTGAGCTTGTTGAAGCCATTGCCGGTAAACCTGCCGCTTTTTATGCTCGTATGGCTAATTTAGTTTTTGATGCAGCTGAACAAGGTGATGCTTTGGCACTGGCGATTGTTCAAGAAGGGGCTGGTTATATCGATAATGTAGCTACTCAATTATCTAAACGTTGCCCTCCTCGTTTGTCACTCATTGGTGGCCTAACACCACGATTGTTACCTTGGTTGGCGAAAGATGTACAAAAAAGCTTATCGGCGCCATTAAACTCGCCGGAAGTCGGCGCTGTTTTTTATGCTCGCCAGCAAATGCGTTAGTTAGAAGCAATTAACTGCATTAAGAAACTTTCAGACTTTATGGTCAGCGCTTTTACTAGGCGTTCGACAATATAAATTAATTACACGTTAAATTAAGGTAGCACTATGACACAAGCAAATGTCACCCAAACTATTATGGAACAAGAAGCCAAACAGGCACCTGTAGTAGTTGAGAATCAGCTCAAAGCTAATCAGGCGTTAGCCAATGTCATTGGTGAAAACCTACGTAAGTTAGATCCTAAAATGGTGATGATCATCGGGCGAGGATCATCAGATCACGCAGGTGTATTTGGCAAGTATCTAATTGAAATAGAAGCCGGTGTTCCAACGTTTGCTGCCGCGCCATCAGTATCAAGTGTTTATGGTAAACAGCTGAAACTTGAGCAAGCTTTGGTGATTGTTATTTCGCAATCTGGCCGAAGCCCTGACATTATTGCTCAGGCTGAAATGGCAAAAGTTGCGGGCGCATATTGTGTTGCTTTAGTGAATGATGAAAGCTCGCCATTAGCTGATATTGTAGATGATGTATTACCTCTAAAAGCAGGCGCAGAAATTTCAGTAGCGGCAACAAAAAGCTACCTTGCGACATTGTCAGCATTATTACAATTAACCGCTTATTGGACTCAAAATGAAGAACTAATTACTGCCTTAGCGTCACTTCCTACCGCAATGCAAACCATGATTGATACGCCTGCACAGTTAACACCAGAATCTATTGCTGGGGTTAAAAATATGGTGGTACTAGGCCGTGGTTTAGGTTACGCCATCACCAAAGAAATGGCACTGAAATTGAAAGAGGTTAGCAGTATTCACGCAGAGTCATTTTCTAGTGCTGAGTTTTTGCATGGTCCAGTAACGCTAGTAGAACAAGGGTTAGCCATTTTAAATTGCCAAGTTAATGATGAAAGCGCTAATGCACACGGTGAACAAATAAGTGAAATGTTAGCGCGCGGCGCTGATGTTGTTACCTTAAAACAGTTAGAAATTAACGTACACCCTAGACTCGCTCCATTAGTAGTTTTACAAAGATTCTATTTAGATGTTGCTCATGTCGCCGTATCAAGAGGCTTTAACCCTGATGAACCCAAAGGCCTTAAGAAGATAACACGGACACTATAATGACTATCAGCAGAGTACTTACACAGCGCTTATTCGACGGCGAAAGCTATCAAGATAATAAAGTGATCATTATTGATGATGGCATTATTATGGGTTTTGATGATGAGGTAAGTAACTTTACTGCACAAGTTAATGGCTTAGTTGCGCCAGGTTTTATTGACCTACAAGTTAACGGTGGCGGTGGCGTGTTATTTAATTCAACACCAAGCCTTGCGGGCATTAAAGCCATCATGGCGTCGCATGCAAAATTTGGTACTACCGCCATGTTACCGACATTAATCACCGACACGGTGAGTGTGATGGATGAGGCTGCTGACGTCATTGCCAGTGCGATAGCAAGTAAAGAGCCGGGAATTATTGGTATTCACTTTGAAGGCCCTCACTTATCTGTCGCCAAAAAAGGCGCTCATAGTGAGCAATTTATTCGTGATATTAGCGATGAAGAATGGCAAGTACTTGAGCGTAAAGGTATCGGTAAAGTGTTAGTCACTTTGGCACCTGAAACTGTTGCTGAGAAAGATATTCAACGTATGGTTGCTGCAGGTATTTATGTTTCTATCGGCCATAGCAACGCTAATTATCAACAAGCACAATCAGCAGTCGAAGCAGGTGCCACAGGTTTTACGCATTTATTTAATGCCATGTCGCCATTACAAGGTCGAGAGCCGGGTGTTACAGGTTGCGCGCTATTAAATGACAATACCGCATGCGGATTAATTGTTGATGGCCATCATGTTGATTATGCAAGCTGTCAACTTGCGCTTAAAACTAAGCCTGTTGGTAAAATATTTTTAGTGACGGATGCTATGCCGCCAGTTGGAACCGATGATCAAACGTTTGAATTTTTTGATCGCCATGTACATTTATCGCAAGGTAAATTGACTTCTAGCACCGGTGAATTAGCTGGCTCAGTGCTTGATATGGCAACAGCGGTAAAAAATGCTCACACTCACTTAAAGCTCGCGCTAGATGAAGCCTTACGTATGGCTTCAGGCTATCCGGCTAATTACATTAAAGATCAGCAACGAGGGCAGCTTGTTGTCGGTAAACAAGCTGATTTTGTTGTACTTGATAATGAACTGAACGTGGAATCAACATGGATTGCCGGAAAATGTCGCTATAAAGCTTAAGCATCTTTTTGAAAAATAACGTATAAACATAAAGCCATAAAGTAAAATTATAATTAAAAGCGTAATAAACGCATGAGGAAATTATGGAAACAACAATGACAGACCAACAACGCAGTAGCGTTTTACCCATGGTTATTATCGGTATTCTATTTTTTATTTTTGGCTTTGTAACTTGGCTAAATGGTTCACTCATTCCTTTTTTGAAAGTGATATGTGAGTTGAATGAATTCCAAGCCTTATTTGTTACTTTTGCATTCTATATCGCCTACACTTTTATGGCACTACCTATGTCATATGTGCTGAGGAAAACCGGTTACAAAAATGGCATGGCACTGGGTTTAGCTATTATGGCATGTGGCGCTTTATTGCATATTCCCGCCGCATTAAGTGCAAACTTCTTATTCTTTCTTGTAGGTTTGTTTGTTTTAGCGACAGGGCTAACCATTCTACAAACCGCTTCAAATCCTTATATTGTTCATATTGGTCCAAAAGAAAGTGCCGCGATGCGTATTAGTATTATGGGATTAATCAATAAAAGTGCGGGTGTGATCGTACCGATTGTTTTTACTGTCTTGATCTTATCGGGCATGGGCGATTTCTCTGAAAGCTATTTAGCGACATTAGATGAAGTATCAAAAGCAGAAAAATTGGCTGAATTGTCAGCTCGTCTTGTACAACCATACATCATAATTGCAGTTATTCTATTTGCCTTAATTGGCTTAGTGAAGTTCTCTGCGTTACCTGAGCTTAATTTCGATACTGAAAATTCAAATTCAGTGGATGAAAAAACCAGTATTACGCAGTATCCACAAATTATTCTTGGTGCTATCGCTTTATTTGCTTACGTAGGTGTTGAAGTAATAGCTGGCGATACCATTGGTTTGTATGGTGCATCGCTGTCAGTACCTAATTTTTCAGGGTTAACTTCATACACCATGGTATTTATGGTATTGGGCTATATTATTGGTGTTACTTGTATTCCAAAATATATTTCACAAGAAAAAGCACTGATAGGCTCAGCAATAGCAGGTTCTATTTGTATTTTTGGGGTGATGTTTGCTTCAACGGAGTCGACGTTAATTGCTGATATACTTTGGGGCTGGAGTGGAATTCAAGTACTACCTGATACTGTTACTTTTGTGGCACTAATGGGCTTAGCACATGCATTAGTATGGCCATCGATTTGGCCATTAGCACTAGATGGTTTAGGCAAGTTTACGGCTCAAGGCTCAGCACTACTTATTATGGGAATTTCAGGTGGAGCGATTCTGCCACTTATGTTTGGCAAATTATCATTGTGGCTTGATAGCACTCAGCTCGCTTATGTTGTTGGTTTACCCTGTTATTTATTTATCCTGTTCTATGCGTTAAAGGGCCATAAGTTAAGAAGTTGGTAAACAAGTTTTTGATGTTATGGCTAAATCAGGTATAGCATCAGGGTGTATTGCTAGTGTTTTGAGTGCGTATTGGTCAAATTGATCGACCCTGAAGTTTCTTCAGGTTTTTTTATGCTTGAAAGGTAAGTTAAACGAATAACTAGAAAACGTTTTTTAATGGTAATAAAAAAGCGAACTAATACCTTAGTTCGCTTTTTAACAATATTATTGCGCTTGGCTAGGTTTTTGAATCTAGCTGGGTTTTGCTGTAATTTGGCTTAACATGCTTCTCACCAGTATCATCAGCCAGTTCTTTTGGCATATAATTTTCATCATGCTTGGCAAGAACTTCACTAGCTTCGATCATGTTGCCATGAACTAATTTGCCGTTAGCCACAATGCCTTGTCCTTCACGGAATAGATCAGGCAAAATACCGTCATAAGTTACTGTTACGGTTGGATCAGACGCCGAAAAAGCGATTGGCATTCTCATATCTGCTAATTTGAAGCTTACTTTTAAGCTCTCTGGATCACGATGTACGCTACCTGGTACCACTAAACCACCAATACGTAGTCTTTGGCCGTTAATAGCTTTAATACCCGTATCTTCTTTACCGTTATAAATTTCTGAAGGCTTATAAAATAAATCGATATTCTGGCTTAAAGCATACAAAACTAAACCAGCGACAACCCCTAGTCCGATAATAATTGACGATACGATGGTTAATCGTTTTTTACGACGTGGATTCATATTTCTACCTCTTAACTTATTCTTTAACTATGATGATTGCTCGGCATTTGGCTGAGCTTGTGCTTTTTGTTGCTCAGCTGCTTGACGTAATTTCGTTTCACGTTTCTGGCGCTGAACAATTTGCTGTTTAATTTTTTTATGACTACTAAGGCTAGAAAATACCAGTAAAGCTAATGCCGTGATACTAACACCATAAGATAGCCAGACAAAGAAGCCGTAACCACCCATATCTAAAAATGCACTGAAACTATCAAACTGCATGAGTATTCTCCTCTTGCATCACGAGTTCGCGTACCCAAGGGCGCATGCTATTTCGGTTTAATATTTCGGTGCGAAAACGTACACATATTAAAGCAGTGACTAACAATGAAAAGCCGATAAAGCAAATCAAGAAAGGCCAAAACATATCTGCAGTCATCGAAGGCTGACCAATTTTACTGACTGTTGCTCCTTGATGAAGGGTGTTCCACCATTCAACCGAATACTTAATCACTGGTAAATTGATTACCCCAACTAATGCCAATATACCGGCGGCTTTACCTGCTAAACTTTTGTCTTCAAAGGCGTTGTGTAACGCAATAACACCTAAATATAAAAATAATAATATTAACTCTGAGGTTAATCGTGCATCCCAAATCCACCATGTACCCCACATAGGTTTGCCCCATGCAGCACCTGTGACTAAGGCTATAAAGGTAAATGTAGCGCCAATTGGTGCCATAGCCGCGGCTGAGGCATCAGCGAGTTTTAACTGCCAAACTAAGCTTGATAGAGCTGCAATAGCCATACCTAAATAAATGCCCATCGACAACATGGCAGCAGGTACGTGCAAATAAAATATTCTAAAAGTATCGCCCTGTTGATAATCAGCTGGCGCAAAGAGTAATGCCCAAACAATACCAATCGATAAAAAGATGAAAGCTAAGCGTGAACACCAAGGTAATATTTTACCGGCAAAGTGATAGCTGGTTTCAGGGTTTGCATAAGGGTGTAGCCATTTCCACATCATATTAATTTGTACTCACTTTTAGTGCTGCACTTACAGCAAAAGGGGCCAAGGTTAACGAACCAAAAAATATTGCCGCGATTATAGCAAGCTGTCCGTTATAAGGTAAGTTCATTGCTGCGGTATCAATTGCACTAGTGGCAAAAATAAGTACCGGAATGTAAAGCGGAAGCACCAATAGGCTTAATAGTACTCCGCCTTTCTTAATTCCTACGGTTAAGGCAACACCGATAGCACCCAATAAACTGAGTACTGGCGTACCTAACAATAAAGTTAGCATAAGTGCGCCGTAACTACTTTCATGCAAATGTAGTAATACTGCGAGTAAAGGCGCAATTAAAATCAGTGGTAAACCGGTTAATAACCAATGGGCGAAAATTTTTGCAATCACTAGAATAAATACTGGGTGAGGGCTCAACAGCATTTGTTCTAATGAGCCATCAGCATGATCAGATTTAAATAACCTATCGAGTGAAAGTAGAGTAGAAAGTAGTGCTGCCACCCAAATTATTCCAGGCGCTATGCGCGATAAAGTAGTACTTTCTGGGCCAACACCTAATGGGAATAATGAAACGACAATAATAAAAAATAATAATGGGTTAACGATATCGTCGCGGTGACGAAAAGCGATCATCAGATCTCTTTTTACAATCAAAGAAAATGCCGCTCGATATGAAAGTTGTGTCATGAATAAATAACCCTAATAAAAACGATAAGCTAAAGTGACTTTTTTTACTCGCTCAGCGGGTAACGATAAATCTTGATGAGTGGTGAGAATTACACAACCACCATTGTCGGCATGTTGAACAAATAATTGCTCTAGCTTTTCAACGCCTAGTTTGTCGATGGCGGTAAAAGGCTCATCCAAAATCCATACTTTATGTTGGCTTTGCCACAAGCGTGCTAATGATATGCGGCGATGCTGCCCAGCACTTAAATGCGATGCTAAGGCGTCTTCAAAACCGAGTAAGTTAACTTCTGCCAGGGTTGCTTCTGCAGTATCGCTGCTTAAGCCATGTAAAGCTAAATTAAACTCTAAATTTTCTTGTGCGGTCATCTCGCCTTTAACGCCAGGTAAGTGACCTAGGTAAAGTAAATTTTGATGGAAGGCTTCACGCTGCTCTGCAACGGCTTTGTCTTGAAAATAAATAGTACCATCGTAAGGTTGAGACAAACCCGCAAGAATACGTAACAAGCTAGTTTTACCTGCACCATTGGGACCTTCGATTTGTACAATATCACCAGCAGAAATATTAAGCTCAAGCGCTTCAAATAATACTCGTTCTTCACGAATACAAGTAAGCTCACGAGCACTTAATAAGGTATTAGTGCTGCTGACTGGGGTTTCAATTTCTGCGTTTAAATTCGACAAAGCTATCCACTTAACTGGTGTATTGCGATATGGGTTGATAATAACGTAATAAATGTCATCACGATTTGACTTATGTCACTATATTTTGACTTTGATCGCTCTAAGCAATCGCCATAATACTATATCATTCAATAAAGGCTAGTGTTTACCCTTGATTCGTAACAGGAAATGTAAAAATATGACGGCTCAGCTACTACGGTAATATTTGTTTTAAATCTAATATGAAATCATGTGAGCTATTTGCGATAATACATCGTATAAGTTGTTTAATACTAAGTGGCTCAAACAATTATATCGCTTGGTAAAATAAGGGAAGTTATGAAAATGTTAATATCAAGGGTACTAATTCCATCGCTACTAATAGCGATGACTACATTTAATGCTAGCGCAAAAGATACGGCTGAAAGCACGCAATGCTTGCCATTCATGCAACATAGTGAAAAGAAATTGCATGCGAAAAATATGTTGGACTTGTGTGAGCTAACGGCTGGAAAGCCAATGTTAATTGTTAATACTGCAAGTCATTGTGGTTTTACACCGCAATTTACCGCACTTGAAGCATTGCACAAAGAATATAAAGACAAGGGCTTAGTGGTTATTGGTTTTCCTTCAGATGATTTTTTTCAAGAAGAAGATAATGAAAAAGATACTGCCGATATTTGCTTTGTAAATTATGGCGTAACATTCAATATGTTATCGCCTGTGCATGTATGGGGCAGCAACGCACATCCAATTTTTAAGAAATTAGCAGATAAAACTACTGCGCCAAAATGGAACTTTTATAAATATTTAGTCAGTGCTGATGGTAAAACCGTGAAGCATTTCAATAGTAAAGTAACTCCTGATTCTGAAGTTTTCGTTAACGCTGTTAACGCTATTTTATAGAGATAATTTATGTCTAGGTACGCTGGAAAAAGTAAAAAAATTCATGACTTCACCGCAAAAACTGGTGTGCTACTAACTAATCTAGGCACACCTGATAGCCCAACCGCTAGTGCACTGCGAAAATACTTACGTGAGTTCCTCTCTGATCCTCGTGTAGTAGAAATACCGCGTTTAATTTGGTTAGTGATATTACACGGCATTATTTTACGTGTTAGACCTAAAAAATCGGCTAAATTATACGAAAGTATTTGGACTGAACAAGGTTCGCCACTATTAGTGATTAGTAGGCAGCAAAAAGCAAAAGTTGAGAGAATACTGACTGAAAAATATGGCGATAAAGTCATGGTTGATGTGGCTATGCGCTATGGAAACCCATCGATAGATAATGCCTTGGAAAATTTTCAGGAAAACGGGGTTAATAATATTGTCGTGTTGCCTTTATATCCGCAATACGGCGGGCCAACAACGGGCTCAACATTTGATGCGGTATTTAATAAAATTAAAACTTGGCGCTGGATCCCAAGTATTCACTTTCAAAGTGGTTACCATGATCAACCGCTATACATAAAGGCATTAGCAGCTAGTATTAGTAATCATATTAAAGCGCACGGCAAGCCTGACAAGTTAGTTTTCTCTTATCATGGTATGCCGAAGTACTTTTTAGAGCAGGGTGATCCATATTATTGTTTTAGCCACAAAACTACTCGTTTAGTGGTTGAAGAGCTTGGCTTTGATAAAGACGATTATGTCATGACTTTTCAATCACGTTTTGGTAAGGCTGAGTGGCTTAAACCATATACAGATGAAACACTAGCAAGCTTGGCGCAAGCTGGTAATAACCATGTGGCAATCATAAGCCCAGCGTTTAGTGCTGATTGTTTAGAAACATTAGAAGAGCTAGTACATGAAAATAAAGAAGTCTTTATCGCTGCAGGTGGCGAACAGTACCACTATATTCCAGCACTAAATGACGATGATATGCATATTGCTGCAATGGTGGATTTAATTGAGCCACACATTAATAAGTAATTGTATAATGGAAAATTTTAAGATTAAGAAATGAATCGTTAGTAAAGTAGAAGTTTTTACTAGCGATAAAAACAAAAAAACGAAACATAAGTTTCGTTTTTTTATTTAATCTTTAGTATTTTCTACATAGAAGAGACTAAAGAGAAGTTTGCACTTTAGATTAAGATGCAACTACGTTTTCAGCTTCAGGACCTTTTTGGCCTTGTTTTACGCTAAAAGTTACCGCTTGACCGTCAGTCAAAGTACGGAAACCGTCACCAGAGATTGCACTAAAGTGAACAAAAACGTCAGCGCCGTTTTCTTGCTCGATGAAACCGAAGCCTTTAGATTCGTTAAAAAATTTTACTTTACCAGTTACTGTATCAGACATACTAACATTTCTCGCAGATCAAAAATTAAAGTTTAGCCAAAATGGCCATATACGGAGTAAATGCCCCCCACCTATAAAGTACAGGCAGAGAAAGGTTTCCAGTAACACATATTAAAGCGTCTAGGCTGATTAAAAGTCTATTGACTTAAAATCTCTCCTTATCCCGAAACGCAAAAACTCAACGCCAAAAGATATTAACACATTAGAATTTAGGAATCTCTAAAAAAAATGAAGATTACATTACTTTTTTATGACAAAAAAAAGCCAGCGATAATGCTGGCTTTTATAGCGGCTAAAAATGAATGGCTTACATTTCAGCTATTTGAGCTTTCTGGTCAACCATTTTAGCTAATGTTGACTCTGCTTCTGCTAACTTAGCTTTTTCTTTATTGATAACCGCTTCAGGTGCTTTATCAACAAATTTTTCATTACTAAGCTTGCCTCGAACACGGTCTGCGTCTTTGGTTAGTTTTTCAATTGCTTTATCTAATCTCGCTAGCTCAGCATCTTTATCAATTAAACCAGCCATTGGTATTAGCACTGATAAATCACCAACTACAGCGGTTGCTGAAGCCGGACCGTTGTCATCATTTGCTAACACTTCAATACTTTCTAATTTAGCTAAAGCACTAATGAATTGTTCGTTGTTTGATAAGCGACGTTGATCATCTGCACTTACGTTTTTCAGTAACACAGGCAAAGGCTTACTTGGTGAAATATCCATTTCGCCGCGAATATTACGAATAGCAACGATGAACTGTTTTACCCACTCTAAATCATCAATGGCTTGCTGGTCACAATTACTTTCGTTAAATTGTGGGAAGGCTTGCACCATTATTGAATCACCATTTTTATTAAAATTACTTAATGGCTGTACGCGCTGCCAAATAGTTTCAGTAATAAACGGCATAATAGGATGCATTAAACGCAATAAGCCTTCTAATACATTTACTAAGGTATGGCGTGTTGCACGTTGCTGTGCTTCAGTGCCTTTAAACAATACGGGCTTGGTTAACTCTAAGTACCAATCACAGAATTGATTCCAGGTGAATTCATACAATGCTTGTGAGGCAAGGTCAAAGCGGAAAGAGTCAAATGCTTCATGTACGGTTTTAACAGTTTGTTCAAACTGACCGATGATCCAGCGATCAGCTAATGATAACTCCATTTCACCGCCAGCAGCGCCGCAGTCAAACTCTTCAGTGTTCATCATTACGTAACGGCTAGCGTTCCATAATTTATTAGTGAAGTTACGGTAGCCTTCAAGACGTTTCATATCCCAGCTAATGTCACGACCTGTAGTTGCAACAGAAGTTAATGTAAAGCGTAAGGCGTCAGTACCGTGAGCTTCAATACCTTCAGGGTATTCTTTCTTAGTTAGCTTGGTAATTTTAGCGGCAAGTTTAGGCTGCATCATGTTACCAGTGCGTTTTTCTAATAAGTCTTCTAAAGAAATACCATCAATCATGTCTAGTGGATCAACAACATTACCTTTTGATTTACTCATTTTATCGCCATTTTCATCGCGAATAAGGCCGGTCATGTAGATTTTCTTAAACGGTATTTGTGCTTTACCGTTTTCATCTTTGTTGAAATGCATGGTCATCATGATCATACGAGCAACCCAGAAGAAAATAATATCAAAGCCCGTTACCAATACATCAGTAGGGTGGAAGGTTTTTAAATCTTCAGTCTCTTTTGGCCAACCTAACGTTGAGAAAGTCCATAAAGCAGATGAGAACCAAGTATCAAGTACATCATCGTCTTGACGTAACTTCATGTCCGCAGGAATGTCATTGTTTGCACGTACTTCTTCTTCTGTACGGCCAACATAAACTTTTTCGTTTTCGTCATACCATGCAGGAATACGATGTCCCCACCAAAGTTGGCGCGAAATACACCAATCTTGCACGTCTTTCATCCAAGAGAAATATAAGTTTTCGTATTGTTTAGGTACAAATTCTATTTGACCATCTTTTACTGCGTCAACAGCCGGACCTGCTAATTTTTCAACACGTACATACCATTGATCCGTTAATAGTGGCTCAATGATCACGCCTGATCTGTCGCCATAAGGGGCAACTAAATCATGATCTTTTACTTCAACCAATAAACCAAGCTCATCGAATTTAGCAACAATAGCTTTACGAGCAACGAAACGGTCCATACCGGCAAATTCGCTTGGTAACTCTGTACTATAAGCGGTTGATGCTTCACCTTTAGTATCATAAACCTCTGCGCTTGCTAAGATTGCTGCGTCTTTGTTTAAAATATTGATTTGTGGCAGAGCATGACGTTTGCCAACTTCATTATCGTTGAAATCATGTGCAGGGGTAATTTTTACACAACCTGTACCTTTTTCCATATCAGCGTGATCATCGCCAACAATTGGAATTAAACGATTTACTAACGGTAATAAAACTTGTTTACCAATTAAATCTTTATAACGAGGATCTTCAGGGTTCACAGCAACACCTGTATCACCTAACATGGTTTCAGGTCGTGTTGTTGCTACTACTAAATAATCAAGGCCTTCAGCTGTTTTCGCACCGTTAGCTAATGGGTAGCGCAAGTGCCACATGTGGCCTTTTTTGTCTTTGTTTTCTACTTCTAAATCAGAAATAGCGGTGTGGAATTTAGGATCCCAGTTGACCAGGCGTTTACCGCGGTAAATTAGATCATCTTCAAATAGGCGTACAAAAACTTCTTGTACCGCTTCAGACATACCGTCATCCATGGTGAAACGTTCGCGAGACCAATCAATAGAGTTGCCTAAACGACGCATTTGCTTACCGATAGTGCCGCCAGACTCTTCTTTCCACTCCCAAATTTTATCGATAAAGCCTTCACGACCGTAGTCATGGCGAGTTTTATCTTCTTCTGCGGCAATTTTACGTTCTACTACCATTTGAGTTGCGATACCTGCATGGTCGCAACCTGTTTGCCATAAGGTATTTTTACCTTGCATACGTTGGTAACGAATTAAGGTATCCATAATGGTTTGTTGAAAAGCATGCCCCATGTGCAAACTACCGGTGACATTCGGTGGTGGTATTGCAATGCTGTAGCTGTCGCCTTCGCCAGTTGGGCTAAAGTAACCTTGTTCTTCCCAGCTTTTATACAGGGATTGTTCAATATTTGCGGGGGTAAATGTTTTTTCCATCAGATTTTCCGTCAGAAGATTTTTAACTGGTTGTATCGATAGGTTGTGGTGCGCTAGCAACTTGGTGGGCTACGTTGAAATTCCATTGGCGACAAGTACGAAAACGGTTTCGAGCTTGTTCTTTTAGCGTTTCATCGGCAGGCACAAAATCTATCAGATGCGAAAATTGGTTAGCAAAGTTGGGTACATCGCTAGTTAAATTAATTAAAACCGCTCGGCGGTTAGTCGGTGCCTGCCAGCTAATTTCAACAGCAGCACCTTGTTTTGGACCTTCACCAATCAGGTTGTGCGGTACAAAACTTGTTGGATCAAAGGCCCACAACATTTCATCTATGTTATGAGCACTTTCTTGATCTTGGGTATAAATAAATACCCGCTGATTTTGGCGATAAAAATATGCGGCTTGCAAACAAGCATAATGCAGGTGTAACTGTTCATCAGATACACCTGTTATTTTACTTTGCTCTTCAATGCTGTAGAACATTGCTTGGGTTTGCATGACTTTTTTCCGCGTAGTAATTCAGTGAGAACTATTCGCCTTGCTCAGCGCCAGAACGATTTAATAAAAATTGCGTTAACATACTTACTGGGCGACCTGTTGAACCTTTGTTCTTACCACCGCGCCATGCTGTACCTGCAATATCTAAATGCGCCCAATTGTATTTCTTAGTAAATTTAGATAAGAAACAAGCAGCAGTAATAGTACCTGCCTCTTTGCCACCTAAATTGGTAAAATCAGCGAATGGGCTTTCAAGTTGATCTTGGTAATCATCCCATAAAGGCATACGCCAAGCTCGATCACCACTTTGCTCAGAAGCGTTTAACAGTTCATGTGCAAGCGGGTTATGACTACTTAATAAAGCGGTTGCATGTGCGCCTAAAGCAACAACACAAGCACCTGTTAAGGTGGCAACGTCGATAACAAGTTCTGGATCAAAACGTTCAACGTAGGTTAGCGCATCACATAAAACCAAACGGCCTTCGGCATCAGTATTTAATACTTCAACAGTTTGGCCAGACATAGTCGTTAAAATATCACCTGGACGATAAGCGTTACTGCTTGGCATGTTTTCACAACCAGCTAAAACGCCAATAACATTAATCGGTAAGTTCAGTTCTGCAAGTGAGTGCATAGCACCTAAAACACCGGCAGCACCGCCCATGTCATATTTCATTTCATCCATGCCAGCGCCTGGCTTTAATGAAATACCACCACTGTCAAAAGTTAAACCTTTACCGACTAATACCAATGGTTTTGAATCATCACCAGCGCCATTATATTTAATAATGCTCATTAACGATTCATTTACTGAACCACGGCCCACGGCTAAATATGAGCCCATGCCGAGTTCTTCCATTTCTTTTTCGTTAACTACTTGAGTCGTTACGTTATCGTAATCGTTATCAAGAATTTGTGCTTGTTCAGCTAAATAAGCAGGGTTACAAATATTTGGCGGCATGTTAGCAACATTCTTACAGGTAGTAATACCTTCAGAAACAGCTAAACCATGGCTAATCGCGCGCTCACCAATTGGTAACTCACGACGTGTAGGAACATTAAAAACAATTTTACGTAACGGGCGACGTGGCTCTTCTTTACGTGTTTTTAAACTGTTAAAGCTGTATAAACAGTCTTGCGTTGCTTCGATAGCTTGACGCACTTTCCAATAAGTATCGCGACCTTTAACATGCAATTCAGATAAGAAACATACCGCTTCCATTGAACCTGTTTCATTTAAGGTATTAATTGTTTTGCTGATAATTTGGCGATATTGGCGTTCGTCTAATTCACGTTCTTTACCACAGCCAACTAATAATACGCGTTCGCTAAGGATATTTGGTACGTGATGCAACAACAGCATTTGCCCAGATTTGCCTTCAAGGTCGCCGCGACGTAGTAAATTGCTAATATAGCCTTCACTGATTTCGTCTAGTTGCTCAGCGATTGCCGACAAACGACGTGGCTCGAAAACACCCACGACAATACAGGCGCTGCGTTGTTTTTCCGGACTGCCACTTTTTACACTGAACTCCATGAGGTCTCCTAATTTTGACTCAAATGCGTATATTTTATTGAAATTATACTATTTAACTTGCTAAAAACAGTAAATAATCGCTAAGCTTACTTTTAAATCTATTCGGCTAAAGGCTATAATTATAGCCGGATTGCACAGCATTACCCGAGAAGCTTATATTTTAATTACTGCTGAAAATAACAAGTTTACTGAAAAAATGCCTGTATGTCAGAAAAAAACCATGTTTTATAGAAAGTTTTTATAGGATCACTTTGTGATTATATTTCGTTATTTGCTTAAAGAAGTTGCTAAAACCGAACTTGCGGTATTTCTCGTCATCATGACGATATTTATCAGTAATAAATTCGTACGCGTGCTTGATGACGCTTCAGAAGGTGGTATTCCGGGTCATTTAGTGATGACGTTCATTGCTTTGAAAATCCCTGATCTCGCTGGAATGATTCTACCACTAAGCTTTTTCCTTGGCGTATTGTTGGCCTATGGCCGCATTTACGCTGATAACGAAATGACAGTACTACACGCCTGTGGTGTTAGTGAATGGTACGTGGTGCGCGTGACCTTAATTTTAGGTTTTGTCACCGCGATGATTACCGGTGTTTTTACCTTGTATTTATCGCCAATGGCGAGCGAATATGAATATCAAATTAAAGAACAAATAGCGGCAGATTCAGGCTTAAGCTCGCTTATTGCTGGCCGCTTTCAAACCACTGGCAATAAAAAAGCCGTAGTATTCATTCATGATAAAAACCGGGAAGACAACACCTTTGAAAAGGTGTTTGTTGCCCAGTTGCCAGATAAAGACAAACCAAATTCTAGCGTTATTGACTCAAGCTTAGTGTACGCACAAAACGGCCAAGTCGTAGAAGATGAAAGCGGTACACAACGCTTAATATTGTCTGAAGGTACACGTTACCAAAACGACATTGAAAATAAACAATTTCGCCAAGTGGCTTTTGATAAATATTACATTCAGATTCAAGACCAAAAAGTTGCTCACAAAAGGCGTAAGCTTAGCGCTATTCCAACTGCTGAACTTTATAAAGAACAAACCCCTGAAGTGAGTGCAGAAAGCCAATGGCGTATTGCCTTTCCGTTAGCCTGTATCATTATGACATTAGTAGCAGTGCCATTAAGTGTCGTAAACCCGCGCCAAGGTAAATTTGGTAAAATGCTACCCGCTTTACTGCTATTTTTGAGCTACTTTTTATTGTTAACCGCTATTCGCTCAGGCATCGAAAAAGGCACAGTACCGCAGGTAGTCGGTTTATGGCCAGTGCACTTTATTGTGCTGATATTAGGCTTTAGCTTATTGGCTAAAGGTCGAAAGGGCGGTAAAAAATTACAAGCAATGTTGCCGAAAAAAGCGAATAAAGGGGCAACAACATAATGCGTATTTTAGATCTTTACATAGGTCGCGTTATTGCTTCTACGACATTTTTAACCTTAGCGGTATTTGTTAGCTTAAGCGGTATTATTAAGTTTGTTGAGCAAATGAAGTCAGTTGGCAAAGGTAATTATGACCTAGCGCATGCTGCTCTTTATGTGCTTTATGCAGTACCACAAGATGTGTCATTATTTTTTCCTATGTCAGCACTTATCGGTGGCTTAATTGGCATGGGCATGATGGCGAGCAATAGTGAGCTGGTGGTTATGCAAGCCGCTGGTTTGTCTCGACTCGATATTATTAAATCAGTGATGAAATCAGCATTACTTTTAATCGTTGTTAGCATGGCGGTTGGTGAATGGCTGGCACCCCAAGGTGAAGCCGCAGCAAGACAAGTACGTGCACAGGCTATTTCTGGCGGCAGCTTAATTTCGTCAACGGGTGGTACCTGGGCGAAAGATGGCGATTACTTTGTGCATATTGGTGAAGTTCAAGATCAAGGCTCATTAAAGAATATTCAAATCTATCGCTTTAATGACCAACTCAAATTATCGAGTTGGGTTTCAGCGAAAAGTGCGGTTTATCAAAAAGAAGCGTGGCAACTACGTGATGTAGTAGAAACAAGCATCACGGAACAGAAAGTGACAAAAGAAAGTCAGCCTATTATGTCGTGGACGTCAACATTAACGCCCGATAAATTAGGTGTGGTAACCGTTAAGCCTGAATCTTTATCTTTACGAGGTTTAAATGAATACCTAGGTTATTTGGAGGCAAACAAACAAGACCCAAGCCGTTACTTATTGGCCTTTTGGCGTAAAATTGCTCAACCCATGACCTTAGCTGTGATGTTATTAGTGGCGTTATCATTTATTTTTGGTCCATTACGCTCGGTGTCTATGGGCGCAAGAATAATGATGGGTGTGGCAACAGGAATATTGTTTTTCGTTATAAACGAAGTATTGGGGTCGTTGAGTTTGGTATATCAGCTGCCCGCTATTTTCGGCGCCTTTATGCCCAGTATAATATTTGTTGCTGTGGCACTTTATTTTCTGAAAAAACGCGCCAGTTAGCTGCGCGTTTTAATGAGGCAAGCAACGCTAAATTATTTTTTTCGAGAGTATCGTCAAAATAGTTTAGCGTTTGGCATATTATAATCTGCCGCGATTTTCCTCTAACGTCAGTAATACCACTTCGGTATCCGTTAAACGGTCTTGTAAACTTAACTTGTTTTTTCTATCAAATAACACGGTAAAATTACCTAAACCTAGCAACGTAGGTAACAAGCGTTTAATTGCCGTGACTTTAGCTATTCTAGTGCCGTCTTGATTTTGTACTCTTAATCGCCACGCTTTCATACCTAATGTTTGACCACTTTTAGACCAAAACCAAACAAAGAAAAATGACACCCAACTAAGCTTCCAAAGTTCATTTGGCCATAACAGCCATGGCGTATGCGTAATGGTATCGCTTAAATGCTCATAACCTTGGTAATCAAAAGCGCCGAAACGTACCAACAATGAAATAATTAAAAATGATGCGGCTCCTGCGGTCATGTAAACGGCAATGGCAACTAGGCCATCATATAGCCATGAGGCTATACGGCGCCTAAAGCCGGCACGAGGAAATGTTTCATGAGTAGTGGGTGACATAAGCGTTTCACTGAAAAAATTTGCGCTAGTTTAGCAAAGCACAAATAAAAGTATATGTGAGAAGCAAACTTTTACGTGATTTTGCTTTATAGTAATAAGCAGCCAATAACAGTTTTAGTGGGTGATTTAGCTATTGAGCGATAAAAAAGGAAGTTAGCAATGACATTATTTTCTCCACACGGAACACTAGACATTGTAGTTGAAGACAACCTTATTCTGATAGAAGCACAGGGCCCGTGGAATATCGAGTACTTAGACCAACTACATGAGCAGTTATTAAAAGCAGTTTTGCAAGTTGACCTAAATAACTATGCGATATTAATAACACCAAAAGGCGAGGCAATTAGTGTCGAAGTTGGCCTTGAATATCACTTAAATTTTATTCGCAAGGGCAATACCAAAGCCGTGGCGCTCAACCTTGCTTATTGCACTACAGCATTACTAACCGAAAGCTTGTTTACTAAGTTATATCGAGCTGCAGGTATTAAGCACGCGTTTTTTGATAATAGTCATGAAGCACGTTTATGGCTAGAACAGGAGTTGAAATTAGCTACTGCAATCTGAATCTGAACAAATAAACATCAGTCGAACGATATAAAGTGAAAAACTATTGCTAAGCATGATTTTTTTCGTATAATGCCTGCCTCTTCATTGATGTTTACATTAATGACGTTATAGAAAAGAAATGCCAGCGTGATGAAATTGGTATACATGGGGGATTCAAAATCCCCTGTCGCAAGACGTGTCGGTTCGAGTCCGACCGCTGGTACCATTATTCCTTTATTATTAAAGGGCTATAACAGAGAAAACCGACAACTAATGTCGGTTTTTTTGTCTCTGAAGTTTGATGTTATATTGCAGATTACTATCTACTTTTGAATTTTATTGGTATAAAAAAATCACCTTCTTGCTTCGCCTGACCATATTTTTTGTATAAAATACCTCCCTATATTTTTTTATTTATCTCTTCACTTTTGGTTTAGTGATCAAACGCTATTAAAAAGGTTTTTACATGGCAGCTACAGCGCACGCACTTCACATACTGGTTAAGCACAAAGAAATTGCAGAAGATATTATTAAGCAGCTAGGTAAGGGAGCTAAGTTTCAAACGCTAGCTAAAAAATATTCGTCATGTCCTTCAGGTAAGAAAGGGGGAGATTTAGGCGAGTTTAAACGAGGTCAAATGGTACCTCAATTTGATAAAGTAGCATTTAGTGGCGCAATATTAGAGCCCCATCTCGTTAAAACTAAGTTTGGCTGGCATGTTATTAAAGTACTTTATCGTACTTAAAGTAAGACGAAAAAATAGAGGTAAGGAACATGAATATTTTAATTTATTTTTACTCTGTTAAGTTTTTCTCTTATTGGCGTTATTCGAAAAATTGACTTTGGTTGTCAGTCCAGTGTACCATGTGGAAATGAGAGGATTTCATACATTACCAATGGGACGGTATCTAATTTTTAAATTTTAAATTTAATATCGACTATAACTAGTCGATGTTTATTATTTTGAATATATGATACCTATGAATAAATTAGCAGTAAACCAACTAAAAATTGGTATGAAAGTCGTTAAATTGGATAGAAAATGGCTTGATACCCCCTTCTTAAGTCACACTTTCGTAATTGAGACTGAAAAGCATTTAATTCAACTACGCAAAACATGTGAATATGCCTTTGTAGAATCACAGTGCCCATCGGCCTTTATTGACAATGAAAGTGTCTCGGCTAAGAATAAAGAAAATGAAGGTAAAGCCACTTTATCAAAGTCATTTAAGCTCTTAAATGTTATATTTAATGACTTGACCACAAGCTCTTATCTGAGCTCTAAAAAGGTAAAAGAGGTTGTTAATTATTTAACTGTTCAGGTTTTAGCCGACTCTAAAACCTATGATTATTTAAATACCATTCAAATCAAATCCCCCTGCATTGCGCATAAATCATTAAGAGTACTGATACTCTATTTAACATTGTGTAAATATATAGGCATAAAAAAAGACAAACTATTAGGTCTTGGGTGTGCTGCATTACTGCATGATGTAGGAATGGTTAAACTTCCTATTACATTCGATAAACCAGAAAAACTGACTGTGACAGAAAGAAATTACGTTCTGAGCCATACTCAAATAGGTGTAAAGCTTATTGAAGAAAATAAAGCATTTCCTAGTATTGTAAGTCGAATTATTGAATCACATCATGAGCACTTCAATGGTACAGGTTACCCGGCTGGGTTAGCCGGTCGAGATATAAACCTCTATTCAAGGATGCTTACCTTGGTTTGCACATATGAAGCAATAACTCGTAACAGAAATTATAAGAGTGCCTTATGTTCTTATTCTGCTATTTCAGAGTTAGCAAGAGTTTCAGGAACTATGTTAGATCCTCGTCTTGTCGCTAGGTTTATTGAAGTGATGAGGGAGTTTCCTGTCGGGACTCATGTAAAAACAATAGATGGCGATTACGTTAAAATTTTAGCCAAAGTAGGAGGAAGAAAATATCAAGTTGCCTTAGCCTCTTCTGAAGATTGCGATTGTAACTTCTTACTAGATAGTGATGTTTTTGAAGGAGTAATTTATGAATAATCTAAATACTTTGTTAGATAATTTTAGTCATACCGCTACCTCCTCCAATGAAGTTGAACTTACCCCTTGCTATAACAGATGTCGGGACTGTCCTTTGTTTCCATATGAACAACTTGCAAGTGCAAACATTAATAAAGGAGAAAAGCGTGGTACTTTTATTATTCATGCTGAGCATCGCAAAATTAGTTCTCAGGGCTATAGGTTGATTTGTGCTTTAACGCGACAGGAAAGTACAATATTACCAACAGATTATTTAATTCAATATGTTTGGCCTGATTCGACTATTGTAAAAAATAACTTAAATGTTGCTATTTATGATTTACGAATTTTGTTACGAGGAACGTCAATTGATATTGAAAACCACCGAAAAGAAGGTTATTGCTTAAAGTTATAGAATAATTGCAGTACTTTAATGAAGCTGAAAATAGCATCCTACACTTAAGAGCTTATTTTCAGCTTTATTCATAAATAGAACTTAAATAGTATTTTTCTTCTTCTGTAAGTGTATTAATTTGTTTCTGTTGACTAATACTTTTTAGTTTTACCTCTTCGGTTAACATCTGCATTAATCTCATGCATACATCGAGGAAGTACTCATCTTTTTTTGTAAACGTTATTGCTATATTTTTCAATAAATTAATATCGATAGGAACTACTTCACTGGATATGTATTGTGTTGCTATTTCAAATTCAGAAATTATTTGAGCATGAGTGAGTTTATCCATTATTTGACTCCAATACTTGTTTCCAGCTGTGGATTAAAATAAAACCCTTGAATTTTTACACCTTTAATATTCGATATAAACTCTACCTGTTTTTTCGTTTCTACCCCTTCAACTATAAGGAGGTGTTCTTGATTTAAGTAAGTTAATAAACTTTTTAGGAAGTTTATGTCTGAGTCTAAAAGCCCCCAAAAGAGTTCTTTCGCAACTTTGATTGCACTGAACTTCACTCTTTTTGAGATAACTATGTCGAAATTTGACTGATTATTGCCAAAATCATCTAACCATAAGCTGATGTTTGAAATCTTGTTTATTTCGTCAAGTAACCCGTATTCGTACGCGCCTAATTCTTGGATATCACTTTCTAATAACTCAAAAGCTATCTTTTGCTCATTGTGACTCAACAACAATGGAAGGAGCTCAGCAAGCTTACGTATAACTTGTATAGGCGTGTTTAGGCTAACGGTATAGTTTTTTATAGAGGGCTCTGCTAATACGGCTGTTAAAATCAATTTAAACAACTCCACATGTTCACTCGCTGTTAAATGTTGAAAAAAGTTGTAGGCAGCGATGCTTGAATCTTGATTAGCTACTGAGCATAAAACTTCTATATTTTCAATGGTGTATGGTGGGGTGATAATCTTCTCTATGCGAGGTGAAATAACCACTCTCCCCCAGATTACACTGGTGAAATCAATATTATTTAAGCTAAACATTCTGCATCCATAATTCGCTCTATTTCATCATTTGATGAGGTTAGAGCATAACCAAAACCTCTGATGCTCTCTATTTTAATATTAGTATGTCTAAGAGTTGTTCTTATCTCTGATATTGTAACGGTGAGGTTATTCCTCACCACTAAACTGTCAGGCCAACCATATTCATGTAAATAATTAAAGCTGACAGGGGAGCTTTTACATTGTAAAAGGGCACAAAGTACTCTCAATGCTCTATTTGAAAGTTTTATTCTTTTATCGTCAAAGATAACAGACTGGGTAATACTACATAATGATATATTGCTGCTAAATACCAAAGACTCTTTGACTTCACACTGACTGCAATAAGTTTTGCATGTTTTCGTTTTTTCGTTAGCTCTTTGCAAATCCATACCTATAATTTCCACAAACTGTTAATACACTTTTTCACCGAGTAAATTAATTTAAATTGAATTAGATCATCCTTGATCTCAACAGTACAACTCTCTTATATCGTGGAGTTTTTTTGTTCTGTTGTATTACTGCCCCCAGTAATTATTCTTTGTTGCAATTTTTGGTCAAGATGAGTAAACGCTTGTGGATATGTTGCAATACGGAGAAAGCCTCGCTATTAATTCCAATGAATTTGGGGGCATCAAAAGTAATAGCGAGGTATTCACACAGTCTTTGTAAATATTCGAAGTAAGCAGTGAGTAAATGAATATTATCGCGTCTTAACGAATCTAAAGAGTCTTCTACCAACTCAAGTGCTAAATGGGTGAAGAAGGTTTTTTCTTTATCATCTTTTTTAATCATATGCTTTTTCATATACACCTCGATTTTTACAAATGCATTCTTGCATACTTCTAGCGGTGTAAAATTATTATAAAATTTATAATTTTTTGAGTTGCATGATGAAAAAGGGAGGGAGCCATCAATATAATGATTAGATTAATGGCAGGGTTAATGTGATAAACATATGACCAGGAGCCTAGTTAAGATATACCGATTGAAATTAACTAGGATAGTTACTCATAATTGCTTCACATACTGGTTAAGCACAAAGAAATTGCAGAAGATATTATTAAGCAGCTAGGTAAGGGAGGTAAGTTTCAAACGTTGGCTAAAGAATATTCGTCATGTCCTTCAGGTAAGAAAGGGGGAGATTTGGGCGAGTTTAAACGAGGTCAAATGGTACCTCAGTTTGATAAAGTAGCATTTAGTGGTGCAATATTAGAGCCCCATCTCGTTAAAACTAAGTTTGGCTGGCATGTTATTAAAGTGCTTTATCGTACTTAATTAAGAGTCCATTTTTAATTCTTATTCTTTTTAGAGCTTTCTGTCGCAAGACATGTCGGTTTTAAATCTAGTACTAGTTGTATTATTCCTTTATTTTTAAAGGATATAACAATAAAAACCGACAATTAATGTCGTTTTTTTTGTCTGAAATTTGGCATTATATTTCAGCTGATATCATTATGCCTGTTGTACACGCGCTATTTGGTTTTCTACGTCAATTAAGTGGCCAGTTTTCAGCCAAACTTTTGCGCCATTTTTCCCTGCTTTTATACTGATGCTTTCATTAATAGGTAATCGTGCCCAATTGTGTTTTGTTAGTTGGTCTTGTTGTTCAGTAATATCACCTTCAAGAACAAAAAATTCAGCGCCGCCTAGCGGTGAAATGTTCAAGCTTGCATCGGCATCGAAGTGTAATAGTGACACTTCTTCAATAGCATCTTTGTATAACGGCGTTATTTCAATGCCATTATGCTTAGGCATTGCAACCTTGCCCATAGCGTTCATTTGTAGACGAACGTGTGTTCTGTCTTCGGGTTGGAATTGCCATAGTTTAACCATAATTACACAGCCAGCCTCTGACCTAGGTGTGTGGCTAGACTCTGGCGGATTACGAATATAGGAACCAGCAGGGAAGTCACCATGTTCATCTTGAAATACACCGTCAAGAACAATAAATTCCTCCCCGCCGGTATGCACATGTGGTGAAAAGGCACTACCCGGCGCATAACGAACAATGCTGGTTGCTCTGGCAACTTCACCGCCAACACGCTCAAGTGCACGTCTGTCTACACCTACCATGGGGGATGCAACCCAAGGTAAGGTACTGCTGTGTACTATTTCTCGTTTACTAAAGTCGACGGCAATTTTCATCTGATTTCCTAATCTTCAATTTTTCATTTGGTCAATAAACGTTAGTTAATTTTTAGCTGAGTATTAACTATGCAGCAATGCTAGGGCGGCTAGCGATACGCGCTTGCCAGTCGATGAGGTTAGTCAATTCACTTGGAATAGCGACCTGTGCAAACCCCGCAAACACTAAACCAGTATGCAAAGTGATGTCGGCAACAGTAAACTCATTTCCCGCTAAATAACTATTTTTTGCTAATACTGTATCGAAGTAAGCTAAACCTGATAATGCTTTTTCTAATTGCTTTTGACCCCAGGCTTTATTTTGATATGTTTCAAGTGCTGGGCCTAATCCATCTGTTGCATGATGAAAATAAGTAGCGACTGCATCTAGTACCATCGACTCTGCACGGCGTTGCATCATACTAATAACAGCACGATCTTTAGCCGTGTTACCCGTAAGTGATGGGCCAGAAAATTCATGATCAATATATTCAATAATAGCTGAACATTCAGCAATAAAAGTGCCGTCTTCAAGCTCTAAAACTGGCACACCACCTGCGGGGTTTTTCGCTAAAAATTCGGCAGTACGATGTTCTCCGTTCATTAAGTCTACGGGAATAAATGTTGCTTTGTCAGTGGCATTTTTTTCAGCTAATGCAATACGAACCCGCAGTGGATTAGGGAAGTTTTCAACGTCATAAATTTTCATAGTACTCTCACTTTATTGGTTAATGATGTTTGAACAATGTTTTCTACTGTTTGCTCAAACAAAGCTTTAGTGTTAATTCATTTAATATGAATGACTACCTACTGGTAGGTAGGTTAGTGCAAGATGCTAATATAGTCAATGTTTTTTGCTTTCTCAAGCATCAGTATTTTGAGTGGATGAACTTTAAAGTAAATAAATTAATAGCTTACAAATTACTTAATTGATAATTAATTTAGCTATTACTTGCTTAACCGCGCAAACGGCTCCTTCAAGGTATCCGGCATCCGCTGCTGAAAACTCGCTAGCAGCCAAGTAGATATTTTTCTCTTTTAGCTCATTCTTATGTTCAATAATATTAAAGTTAGGGTGATTTGGTGCTTCTAAACAGTCTTGCTCAGTGGTGACATATTCATCGATCGCCCAGTCTTTAATTAGGGTTGTTTCTGTATCTTTGGCTTGTTCGCCATATAATTGCTGCAATTGATTTAAACAGGCTTGCTTAATTTGTGACTCGCTGTATTGAGCACGATTTTGAGCTGGAATTCCTATAAAGCCAAATAACGCATAAGGAGGGGAGTTATCAGCACTAGCATCATGCATTTCTTGCATGGGCCCTTGTTGGCTGAATGCTTGGCCTGATAATCTTCGTTCTCGCCAAAAAGGACTGGCGTAAGTTGCAATAAATTTTGCTTGTGCAGCCATCCATGTTGGTACCTGCTTAAAAGCACTTTGCAGTGAAGGAGAAGCCCAATGCTGTGGCGTTAAATATTGAGTTATCATGCGAGGTGGTAGTGCCAAAACTAAATTTTCAGCTGCGAAATTTATCTGTGTGTTGTTGCGTTGAGCAGTGATAACCCAATGGCCATCTTTCTGCCTAATATTTGTTACGGCGTGGCTTGCTTTTATGTTTTCTGTATTGAGTTTACGATAAATTGTCTCAATAAGTGCCGTCATACCACCTTGTACGCGATACGTAGTCATCGCGCCAGCTCCGGCCGTTTGAATTATCTCTGCATTATTTTGCTTTTGAAATAATGCATCACCTTGGATGTATTGTTCAAAGTAAGTTAGGTCAAGCTCTGTCAGTAAGTTTTGGATATTATGCTGGTGTGGAAAAACCCAAGTAGGACCTAAGTCATGATAGTGCTTTGACTGCTGATCTTGCACACCAAAAATGCGTCCACCTAACTCCGCTTTAGCTTCAAGCAAAATATAGGGTAAGTTTTTTTGCTGTAATCTCCAAGCGGTTAAAAGCCCTGATAACCCACCACCTATAATAATATTTGAGCTGTGCATTTTATGTCTTATTACCTAAATTAAGTTGTCTACCTATCGGTAGAGAGTTTTAGGTGTATAATGTTTCTTGTCAAGCCATTTCTAGTCATAGATAATTGGCTTAAGCAATTAAGGGCAAGTTTTATGACGAAAAAACAAGAGCTTCTACAAATAGCACAAAACAAGGTGCGTGAAGGTGGTTATAACAACTTTAGCTTTAGAGAATTAGCTAAAGATGTTGGGATAAAAAGTGCAAGTGTGCATTATCATTTCCCGACGAAAGCGGACTTAGGTGCGGAGCTTGCCAAACAATATACTGATGACTTTATTAGTGCTTTAGGAGAGCCTAACGCACATCTAGCTGCAGGAAAAAATCCTGTTAGCATTTATATTGAGCAATTTAGACACGCATTATATCAAGATAAAAAAATGTGTTTATGCGGCTTGTTAGGAGCGGAGTCTGATGTTTTACCTGAGCTTGTTCGCGCTGAAATTAAACGTTTTTTTAATAAGAATTTGGCATGGCTTGAACATGCTTATTTATCGATAAATACTGATGATGCGTTAGCAGCTAAGCAGCAAGCCATTAAAACTATATCGCTGCTTGAAGGCGCAATGATGATCAGTATTGCTATTGAAGATAATAGCGTATTTGAAAATGCGGCTGAGCAGTTACTGGTAAGTTAATCATGCTTGAGTCAGTAAAATGAAGATATAAAGAAAGCCTACTAGTTGTAGGCTTTTTGCTTTTAAGTTCTTCTGATGAACGCTTCCTTACTGACTCACTTCATCAAGTAAATAAATCAGCGATTGATAGTCAATCCCACTATTTTTCGACAAGCCAATTTCACAGGTTCTACTATTACTATAGCCTTGTGTTGTTGGGTCGAATATTTGTGCTTTCAGTGGTGAAAGGGCACTTTCATTTAGCGCTGGCATAGTAAAGCCTTTATCACCGGCGAAACCACAACATTCTATTCCTAATGGTTCGATAACTTCAGTTGCACAAATTTGAGTAATTTTACGTAAACTGTCAGCAATTCCTGCTTTTCTTGAGCTACAGGTAATATGTAAGGCAACAGGCGTTGTTTTTGGCACTATGGTTAAATGCTCTATAACGAATTGGGCGCAAAAGTCGGTAAGCTCATAAATTTTCAGCTGCGTTCCCAGCTCTTTAATTCTTAAATTACACGGGCTAGTATCAAACACTATGGGAATTTCACCGTTATTACTCAGCGCAGTTAATTGCGTGATCAGCTCGTTACCTTTGTTTTTGGCAATATCAGCTGCACCTTTGCTGTGAAACGGTAGGCCACAGCAAAGCTGGTTAACACTGCTTGGGTAAATAACGTCAAAGCCTGCTTTTTCTAACACTGCGGCTGAAACTTCGGTTAAACTTCTTTGCTCTTTATTACTGGCATTTGGCCCCATAGTGCGGCTGGCACAACTGGCAAAATAAATAACTGGCTTACCTGTAGGCGTTATGGTTTCAATGCTTGTCGACTGTGATCTCTTAACCGTTTTACGTGCTTTAGTTGGCCATTTTGCGTGCCAAAGCGGTAAGCGTTTACCACTGATGTTATGTAAACCGACACCAATTTTATCGACGGTTTTATCTCCTAAAGCCGCAGCCACCAAGCCATTAATTTTAAATGCGGTGGCGGCAGAAGCGCTAACCGCCGCAAAATGATTGGCCGACCATTTTGCGATGAGCTTACCGGTACTGCCTAACTTTTCACTGCGTAACTGTCGAATTAAATCACCGGTGTTAATACCAACAGGGCAACGTTGAGCACACATGCCGGTAGCAGCACAGCTATCAATACCTAAGTGTTGGTAGTTTTTGTTGAGTTCTTTTAATTCGCTTTGTTCTGAGTCAGATAAGCTTTTTGCTTGTTCAAGTTGCTGAATACGTCGCCATAAGGCGATGCGTTGCCTTGGCGTTAAGCTAAATTCTTTTGAAGGACAAACCGGCTCGCAAAAACCACATTCGATGCATTTATCGATAATAGGGTCAGCATGCGGCATTAATTTTAAATGCTTGATGTGGGCATTTTTATCGTCGTTTAAAATTACCCCAGGGTTTAAGGTATTATTTGGGTCAATAATGCTTTTGAGGCTTTTCATCACTTGATAGGCTTGCTGTCCCCACTCCAACTCAACGAAAGGTGCCATATTTCGGCCTGTGCCGTGTTCTGCTTTTAACGAGCCTTTAAATTCTACCGCGACTAAATTTGCCACTTCATGCATGAATTGGTCATAGCGTTGAATTTCTTTTTCATCATCGAATGCTTGGGTAAATACAAAGTGCAGGTTACCCGCCAATGCATGACCAAATATAATGGCTTCGTGATAATGAAATTCATCAAATAGTTTGTGTAACCTAACAATACCTTCGGCCAGTTTATCAATGGGAAATGAAACATCTTCAATAATAACGGTAGTACCTGTTTCTCGAACGGCACCCACGGCTGGAAATGTCGCTTTTCGAATATCCCAAAGTTGTGAACACAAGGTAGTGTCGGTGGTAAAGTCAATTGCCTCAACAGGTTGAAATGACGCAATCAACTGTTCAATTTCGGCGATGTTTTGAGTAAGTTCTGTTGCTGACTCAGCGCGTGTTTCAATTAGCAGTGCTGTGGTTTCGTCTGGCAAGTCGCAGAAGCGATCAGGAAGTCCTGCTTTACCTTTTACCGAATTTATTGCTCGTTGATCCATTAATTCAACAGCTTCAACAGGGCTTGTGCTTAATGCTGTTACTAATTTGCAGGCTTGTGCTGCACTAGAAAAAGAATACAACGCACTGGCTTTATGCTGATAATCCGGCACGGTATGGTAGGTAATATTGGCAATAAAACCTAATGTGCCTTCAGAGCCGATCATTAAGTGCAATAAAACATCGATAGGATCTTCGAAATCTATTAAGGCATTAATGGCATAGCCTGTAGTATTTTTTAATCGGTATTTATGCTCGATAAGTGAACGTAGCGCTTCATCAGATTTAACTGCTTTTGCTAGATCGCTTAGTTCACTAAGTAAACTGGCATGTGAGATACGAAAATTCGTAATGCTGTCAGCATTACTGCTGTCTAAAACTGTACCATCAGCTAATATCACCGTCATATCAGCTAAGCTGTAATAACTATTTTTGCTAACACCACAACACATACCTGAAGCATTGTTTGCTGCTATTCCGCCAATGCGACAAGTATTAATTGAGGCCGGATCAGGCCCCAATTTACGTTGGTAAGGTAACAAGTGATAATTTGCATCAGCACCAATAATTCCTGGCTGCAAACGAATTTTTAATCCTTCGTCTTCAATATCAAAACCATTCCAATCAGTTGACAACATTACTAACACGGAGTCAGTAATTGCTTGCCCAGATAAGCTTGTACCGGCGGCACGAAAGGTTATCGGCACGTTGCAGTTATCCGCTAAACTAATCACCGCTTGCATTTGTGCTTGGCTTGCTACCGTTAATACCAATTGTGGTATTAATTGATAGAAACTCGCATCAGTGCCAAATGCACGTCGTCGGGTAATGTCATTAATGATCTGCTTAGGTGATAAAATATCGCTAAGCTTCGTTAAAAATTGTTCATTTACAGCCATAACTATCTTCTATTACCTAGGGTTAACCCAATAATGGGTCTGAAATATTCATAACATACACGGCGATCATGGCAAGAGCACCACTGACTAATACATAGTATGCCGTCGGAATAATGGTTTTCCGTAGCGTTGCCCCTTCTTGGCCTAACAAGCCTACTGTTGCTGATGCCGCAACTACGTTATGTATGGCAATCATGTTACCTGCTGCGGCACCTACCGCTTGCGTTGCCACCATCAAGGCTGATGAAATGCCTAGTGTGTTAGCTGCTTCAAATTGAAACTGGCTGAACATCATATTCGATACGGTATTTGAACCAGCAATAAAGGCACCTAATGCACCAATTAACGGGCTGATTAGTGGAAATGCTGAGCCAAATACATTGGCAAATAAGTCCGCGCTGGCCACTGGCATACTCGGTAAATCTGACAAGTTAACCCCTGAATTAATGAAAATTCGCACCATAGGAATGGTAAACATCAATACAAAACCTGCACCGATAACCGTTCTGAACGAGTCTTTACTAGCAACCGCTAGAGCACTAAATCTTTCTTTACCACGACAATGCATAAATGCAGCAAAAATGGCAGAAATCACTAATAATCCACCCGGTAAATAAAGGGGACTAAAGCCAGAACTAATGCCTGTTTCACCGATAATATTTGTCCATTTGAAACCTGCACCAACTAATAGAGATTTAAACTCAGGAAATACGCGTGAACAGACCAATAAAATAGATACTAATACATACGGCATCCATGCTGAAACAGCGGATATATTATTTTTTGGAGTCGATTCTTTTTCTATTTTTAGTGTGCCTAACCAACTTTTAGGCCATAGGTTTGGTGCTTGAAATTCCCATGTTTTTTTAGGCATAAATAAGCCTTTTTTAGAGGCAGTGACTACAATTAACATACTTACCATACCGCCAAGTAGCGCAGGGAATTCTGGCCCTAAAAATATACCTGTTAACGCGTAAGGAATAGTGAATGCTAAGCCGGCAAAAATGGCAAATGGTAAAATTTCTAAGCCTTCGCGCCAGCTGCGGTTTGCTCCAAAGAAACGAGTTAGCATCATTGCCATTAATACCGGCATAAATGTACCCACAATGGCGTGGATAATGGCAACTTCGTTAGTAATTAACTGTAGAAACATGTCCCAGTTACTACCACGAGTGAGTAATTCTGCGCCAATTGCTTCACTGTTTAAGCCATTTTTAACACCAATAACAATAGGTGTGCCAATCGCGCCAAATGAAACTGGCGTACTTTGAATCATCATGCCCATTAATACGGCGGCTAAGGCTGGAAAACCAATCGCAACCAGCAGCGGCGCAGCAATGGCGGCAGGTGTGCCGAAACCAGAAGCCCCTTCAATAAAAGTACCGAAACACCAGGCAATAATGATGGCTTGAATTCGTCTGTCAGGTGAAATTTGTGTAAAGCCTTCTCTGATCACTTGTATAGCGCCAGTTTGCTTTAAGGTGTTAAGTAGGAATATAGCGCCGAAAATAATCCACAGTACAGATAATGTCACCATTAACCCTTGAATTATTGATGCTGATACTCGTCCTAATGACATTTCCCAAACAAACAATGCAAGTACAACTGTAACTGCCAATGTTACTGGCATTGCGCGTTTAGCAGGCCACTGCAAACCCAGTAGTAATATTGCTGATATCGCTATTGGCAATAACGCCAATAGCCCTAATAGCCATTCGTTCATGTTTACCTCCAATTCGGTAATATTATTTTCTTATTTGTTATTTATTCTGTCTTTCCCCATTGATGGCAAAACCACTATTGTTGTCGTTAATGCCGTCACATAACAATGTACATTTTTTTATACTTTGGATATATTGTGATAAATGAATTAGTTTTTTTCTTTTTTTGACATAATCAAAAGGTAAGTAACGTGGCGGCAAAAGCAGATGATTTGATTTTATTTGTGCTAGTAGTAGAGGCTGGCTCCTTTACTAAAGTGGCTGAACAATTGAATTTAACCAATTCTGTTGTCAGTAAACGTATTGCTCGATTAGAGAAAGAACTTAATACGCAGTTACTTTATCGCACCACACGTAAGCTGAGTTTAACCGATGCTGGCACCACGTTTTACGGTAAAGCACGCTTGGCCAAACTTGCCGTTCAAGAAGCTGAAGATGCTATTACCGGATATGGTGAAGATATTCGTGGCACCATTAAATTAACCATGCCAGTGGTATCAGCACGTTTAGTGCTGAGTAGCGCCCTTGCTAATTTTTGTCACGACTATCCCAATGTTAATGTTGAGCTGACCATCAAGAATAAGTTTGTAGATATTATTGAACAAGGCTATGACCTTGCGATACGAACGGCACACTTGGAAGACTCATCACTTATTGCTCGGCGTTTAATTGACTCAGATTGGGTGGTTTGTGCAAGCCCTGAATATTTGAAAAATAATGGTACGCCAGAAACTCCACAAGCCCTTACTGAGCATAGTTGTTTGATTTATCGCTATGAAGGTACGGGGTCGGAGCAATGGGTTTTCAAAGATGATAACAATGAATATATAGTGCAAGTAAAAGGGCGCTTTCGTTCTAATAACCTTGATTCATTGAGAAAAGCAGCATTGGCTCATTTTGGTATTGCCTATTTACCTAAAGCGCTTGTGCATGAGGATTTAATGGCCAATAACTTAGTGTCACTGCTAACAAAGCAATCAGGTAAAGACTTGGGTATTTATGCGGTTTATCCGCGTACGCGCCAGCCCGATAAAAAAATAAAATTACTTATCGATTACTTCCGTGATGCCTTTCAGAAAAAGCAGGACTATTTTAATGGTTAAGCTGATAAAATTTTCGTACACGCTAAATATTGAATAGGGATTCGACAGATAAGGCCTAGCAAGTCAGGCAATATCCATCGAAGGTTGGGGTTCGTTCTACAATTTAAAAGCTGTATTTGGCCGAAAACTGTAAGTAGTTAGAGTTGATGCTTTCGATGCCTTTATCTTTAATGGCATAGTTGCCTAATTCAACACCTGTGGTTAAATGAGAGGTAACGTCTGTCATTAAGTTAATACCCCAATGAGCACGTTTTCGTTCAAGTTCATCAGTTTCTGCTGCGCCATAAAATAATGTTGAACGTAAACTTTCTGTCCAAAAATGACGATAAGCAACAGTATATGCGGTGGTTGATTCAACGGCTGTTTCTTCAGTGTTTTGATCAATCACCACGATATCAGGCGTCATACCCGCAGCGACATAACGCCCAGGTTCACCAAAGGTTGCTTGAAAGCGAAAATCATCTTTACCTACAGTTTTAATTCGACCCGCGATATTGGCTGATACTGAAAATTCGTCAAGACCACCTTGGTCTATTTGTCTAAATAAAGTACCAATAGATAATGTACCCCAATCGGCTTTATGATTGTAACGGGCAACAAAATCAGGAATTGATTCATCTTTATCTGCTTGTGGGCCTGTTACACCTACGGCACTTGACGGTGCGCCAATATCACCATCACCATTGGTTTCAGGGTTTTCAATTGCAAACTGCCAAGCGCCATGGGTGTAGCGAACTTGTGTTTGTCGAATAAACACTTCGCCTACATGTGGACCACCAAAGTCGAGTGCTTCAGGTAAGGCATGTAATGGCATAAAGGTTGTCCAGTTTTGGCCAACCATCCAGTTTTTATAGTTTATGTAGAAATGGCGTAAACGTGGGTTTGAAGAGTTACTCACTACTTCATTACCGCCACCGCCATACATATCAAATTCAATAAAACCGGTAACATCACCGTGTTGTACTTTAAAATTTAAGCGTGATTCTTTCACGTTAAAACCAGTGTGTGAGGTATCAACTGCATTGCCTGACGGAAAATTTGCTACCCAATAGTCTTGATAGGCAATGTCACCTTGTACATGTCGAACATCTACTTTTGCATAGCCACCCAGTGTTACCTTTGTTTCTTCACCGTTGATGGTGCTAGACATAAGTTCAACGCCTGCTTGCGCATTTAAACTTGCCGTCATTGCTGTTACTAATAATAATTTTTTATAGTTTTTATCTGTCATATCTTTCCCCTTATTTGCTTTTTAAAAAGCGGATTGCCAATGTAAAGGGAATTTTTAGTGGGATAAATCAAGCTAATGGATAATGACTTTTTCCAAAAATGCCATAAAGAAGTGGTCTATTGTGCTAAGTGCTGTATTCATATGTTGGTTTGAAACTTGATTAAATAATGTGCTGCTATACAATTCGTATCATAATTTGGTACTTATTGAGTGTTTTTAGCATGGATCTTCTTGATGATATTTTTAACACCTTAAATTTAAAAGGTGCTTTATATTTTCGCACTAACTTCACTGCACCGTGGGGGACAACAGTGCCAGAATATGAAAATGCCGCGCGTTTTCACTTAGTCATTCAAGGTCGATGTTATGTACAAGTGGCGAAACAAACCACAATTGAACTTAATGCCGGTGATTTAATATTAATTCCACGGGGTGTTTCTCATATTCTTTCTCATTCTGCGTGCGACTCAGCACCTCCTTTAGAGCAAGTGTTAACTGATGTTGGCTATACTGGTGATGGTGTATTAACCGTAGGAGATGGCGACCTAAACTCGACGACACAAATGGTTTGCGGACACTTTTCTTTTCGATCGCAAGCGGAACATCCAATTTTGGAAGCGTTACCTGAATACTTAGTTACGTCTACTGCAATGCGAGCACAATATCCACTACTAGATGAAATACTTAGAATGATCACGCGGCGAGTTTATGATGAACAATTAGGGGCAGCCGCATCCGTCACACGGCTCTCCGAAATTGTATTTATTGAATTAATTCGTTCTTGTATTGGCCAACAGTCTGAATTAACCAATATATTGGAAGCATTTCATGACCCACAAATTAGCCAATCACTTAGCCTTATTCATGCTGATCATGCTCAGCCTTGGACGGTAGAAAGTTTGGCGTCAAAGGTCGCAATGTCAAGAAGTCGGTTTGCCAATCGCTTTAGCGCGTTAATGGGCACGGGGCCAATGGCATATTTGTCAAACTGGCGCTTACAAAAGGCGTTGGCATTGCTCGATACTTCGCAACTTAGCGTACAGCAAATTGCTGACAAAAGTGGTTATCAATCGCCTTCTGCATTCGCTCGTGCTTTTTCAGGAAAATTTGGCGCATCGCCTAGCGATTACCGTCGGCAAACGTTATAAAAAACTGATTGCTATACATATCGTATCGTAATGTATGCAGATAGTGCGTACTTTATGTTCTTATATTGATAAGTCGTATTGAATTTTCCATTATTGATTTCGAAACAAATAATCAATCAATAGGAAATAATCATGACTAAATTAACGTATAAGAAAGCCAGTATTGCTGTCGCTGTGTTACTAATATCTAGCTCATTTACCAATGCCGTTCATGCAGCCGATGAGCATAATGTTGTACCTGGATTGACGGCAGTAGGTAAGCCACTGGGTTTACACGGCATTGATCCTGTAGCCTTTATAAATATAGGAAATCGAATTTCCGGCTCTGCCAGCTTTACTGAAACTTATGACAACGTTGCGTACTATTTTTCCAGTGAAGATAACAAAAATACTTTTAAGAAAAACCCAAGTAAATATGTTCCGCAAAATGGTGGTTTCTGTACCTTTGGTGTATCAGTAGGCAAAAAGTTTGATGGCAACCCTAAGTTCGCTGCGGTTAAAAACGGTAAGCTTTATGTGTTCTTAAATGAAGATATCTTCAAGTTATTTCAAAAAGATCAAGATGGCACCATTGTGAAAGCATCACAGCAATGGCAAAAAATTGAGCATGCTGCGGCATTAAGTTTATAGCCAAGTATTTTGGCGTTTATTAAATGCAATAAACGCTAAATCTTTCATTTTTTATTCTTATCTTGGAGCGAATTATTATGCAAACAGCATATTATTACCTAGCACTTAGCGGCATGTTAACAGTATTACTATGGACGCCTTATATTCTTTCTCGCATGGTAACTTGGGGCTTGCCCGGTTTTTTAAATAGTTACCCTAAGGAAATACCTGAACCGCCTGCATGGGCAAAACGTGCGCAGCGCGTACATTTAAATATGGTCGAAACCATGCCAGCCTTTATTGCGGTTGTTTTAGGAGCAGGGTATTTAGTAGCAGATACGGCAGGCGACATAATAGGACAATGGGCGGCAATATTTTTCGTTGCTCGAGTAGTTCATGCAGTCGTCTTTAGCTTAGCTATTCCTTATTTACGAACACCGACTTATTTGGTTTCTTGGGCGGCAATTTTAGTGATTGGCGCACAGGTCTTTATTTAGTTAGCATTTGGCTAGTTGTAAGGGGAGGTGGCAAACAACTAGCCACAATATCGACAGCATAATATTGGATATATGCACAAAACTATAAACTCACTGATATTGTATTAATATTTTGTTAATTTTTAACACTATGATTAATGACTTAATTTTGTATACTTAAGCTAACTCACACAATAATGCCACTTCTCTCCATTAGACGGAGCTTTTAGCGTGGTGTTCTCGGTTAGAATGCAAGGAAGGTCATTGGAAGAATTTTTAGCACAATTAAGGCAGCGACAAGTATTTAAAGTTGCAACAATTTATGCTGTTTCTGCGTGGCCGTTAATTCAAATTGCTGATTTGGCAGTACCTGCGTTAGGCCTGCCTGATAGTGTGATGACCTTATTGCTAAAAATATTCATTGTTGGTTTTCCAGTAAGTCTAATTTTTGCTTGGCTGTTTAACTTTACAAACAAAGGCATAGTGCGTGCAGAAGAAGGCAATAACGGTGAAGGCATAAGCACTAACAACGTTAATTTAAGAACTACCCTTACTGTTGCTGGTAGTTTGGTACTAGCGCTAGCGGTTACCTTATTAAGCCAATTATTCTTCTCAACTCCGCAAGTTCTTACTGAGCCACTTGCCCAACCCTCAAATAAATTATCACGACAAAGCAATATTGAAAGTTTGCCTAAAAGTGACAAAGAATCTATCGCTATATTACCCTTTGTCGCCCTTAGTTCAGATCCTGAAGATGAGTACTTTGCCGATGGCATGGTTGAAGAGTTATTAAATCTATTAGCAAAGAACTCAGAGTTGCAGGTAGCCGCTAGAACATCTTCTTTCGCCTATAAAAATGTTACTAAAAAAACCATTCCAGAAATAGGTCGTGAACTCGGTGTTGATACCATTTTAGAGGGTAGTATTCGAAAAAATGATACTAACAATAAAATACGAGTGACGGCGCAGCTGATAAAAGTAGCGACAGGAGAACATATTTGGTCTGAAACTTATGACCGAGAATATCGTGATGTTTTTCAAATTCAAGATGAAATTGCTAACGCCGTGGTTGATAAACTTAAAGTAACCTTGTTAGGAAAAGCTAACAATGATGCTCATGATAAAGGCACCAACAGTATTGATGCCATGGTTGCCTACGGAAAAGGACAGAAAGAACTTTCTCATCGTACGGCGGCTTCACTTACCAAAGCATTATCACATTTTCAGACTGCAGTAGCTGCTGATGATGAATATGCAAGAGCTTATATCGGTGTAGCCAATGCAAATATTCTTTTGGCTTTGTATGGCACTTTACCGAAAGAAGAAGCCAACAAGAATGCGCAAGCGGCAATTGATAAGGCGTTTAGTCTTGATGCGAAACTGGCAGATGCACATGCTTCACAGGGATTATTATTTAGTTCAACCAGCCGGGATAAAGCTGAAGCGTCTTTTAAACAAGCAATAGATTTAAATCCCAATTATGCCATGACGTATATGTGGTATGGCTCATTTGTCCAGAATAATGGCGATATTGCTGGAGCTCATAAACTATTTGAACAAGCCTTCGAGCTTGATCCTCAGTCACCTGTTGCCGCGTATAATGTTGCTTGGTGCTATTACCAAGAAGGTAACGAAGGCAAAGCTATGACATTGTTTTCACAAATTATCGCCAATGACCCTTATTATCCGGGCGCTTATAATCTAGCAGGTGACATTTTAAGAACACGTGGTCGACTTGATGAATCACTTGAAATGTACGAACGCGCGTTGCAAGTTGATGCTGGTAACAAAGGAGCAATTAAAGGTTTGTTGTGGGCAAACATGGATATGAATAACCAGGCTGATACTGAGCAATGGCTTGGATATTTGAGTAGTCATGCCGACTTGTTTTCACCATCGGACGTAATATTTTTACAAGCACGTTTTGCCGCGAGTAAGGGCGAAACCGAGTCAGTGCTAGCACTTTTAGAACAAGTGAACTTTGATGAATCTCACGCTGATATGAGCCTTTATATTGCTGGCGAAATAGCTTTTTATCGGCAAGATTACCCTCAAGCGATTGCGGCTTACGAGCAGTTACAAATTAATAGCCAAATGAAGAGCAATTATTTTTACCACCTTATTGATGGTCAGGCCGCACTGCACTTATCTTATGCTTATCAACAATTAGAGCAAACAGCGAAAGCTAATGAGCTCATCTCAGGCTTTGAGCAATACTTACTTCAATTGATAAATAGCAGTAGTAACAAACCCGAAATTTTTTACAATATGACGTTAATCAAAGCACTACAGCGTGATGATGGAGAAGCATATAGCTTTTTCCAAAGCGCCATAGATGCTGGCTGGGTACAAGCATGGAAAGTCGGGGTTGAGCCAATTTTAGCTGATTTAGGCAAAACTCAACGTTTTAGCCAAATGTTAGGTGGCGTTAGTGCTCGTCTTGAAAATATGAAGTCACGTGTCAAAGAGCAAGGGAGTTTTTTGCTGGTTGAGAATTAAACCGCATCACAATACTCAATTACATATTTTAGATTTACTCCCTGCGCTGTATTTACGAGTGTTACGGCTTTTAGTGTCAGTGCAGAAGCCTGCATCAATCATCTTATAACTCATTGTTTTTATGCCAAAAAGATATTTCTTATCTCACTTTGTTCTTTACTGTTGTACATATGTTTTATTTCTTTAATTATCTTTAGTTTTAACAAAAACTTAACAAAAGTGTCATCTCTACAGTTTGCAAAATTACTACCCAACTAGCGCTTTATGTCTTGAAGATAACTTGACTGGATATATTGTATACAATATAAATTGATTGTGTTTAAAAAATGTACGTTGAATTTTTCTTAATTTTTAATTGGTTATAACACATCACTTGACCATTAAGTTGAATTCATAAGTGCAATAAATCTAATAAATAATTAAAACGCACAATTAATTTGAAGGGAAGTAAAATGAAATTAACAAGCCTATTCTTAGCAATATCGGCAACCTTGGTGGTTGATAATGCCCTAGCAATTAGCACAAATAATGATCATGTCGTACATGACCATAAACCCACTATTGTAAGCGACGTTGAAGTCGACATTCGTAATAGAGATGTGTCAGCTCGTGATCAAAATGTAGAGTTAACAACCTTAAAACAAGCGGCTGAAAAAAGTTTATCCTTTAGCCCTAGCATGAGTTTAGCGGCGGCAAGTGCTTGTGTTAGCACAGCTGACTTGGCAGCGGTATCAGGAATTGCTCGCGCAAACTTAATGAAATCTGAGACAGAATACCAGTGTTATGAAAATAATATTTGGTCTACTCAAACTGCAAATATGCAGGCGCTGTTTAATGAAAATGCCATGATTGATATTGCCAATGAAGCAACCATACTGGCAACAGCATATGATGGCACCACAGCAAATAATTTACGTTATTTTTTGACTTATTTACGTGCAGGTAGATGGACACAAGAGCAGGCGGCCAACACCGCTATTATTGGTAACTATAGTTCGGCAGTTAATACCGCTATTGTTAATTTTTTGAATGTTTTGGCTGCTAACGCAAACTACTATAGCAATGATGAAAGCCATGCCTTTTTAGCGAAGGAAGCGATGATATTGATGTATACGACGGATGCCGCTGATCGTTATCGCTATTTGCCACAAGTGATTGGTTTGTTAGATCGCTATCAAAAAGAATGGGGGGCAAATGCTCAAAATTGGTTTACTAAGTCATTAATCTATATCTATCGTGCAAAAGACGATGCTGCCTTTATCAACGGCGTACAAGCTGACCAAAGTCTTATTAATGCGATGGATCAGTTCTTAAAAAATAATATTTCGATGATAGGTCACGCGCAGGAGGCACAATTTAATGATGTAGCCTCAGAATTTGGCCGTATGCTTAAATATAGCGGCCAAACACTTACGCAAGCTCAAGGTGATATTAGAGACTTTTTAGCCCGTACTGATATGACAGGTACAGCGTCAAAATCTTGGTTTAAAGTAATCAACCAAGTTAATTATTATGAGCCTAACAATTGTAACTTTTATAGCACATGTAATTATAAAACTGAGCTAGAAGCGACAATTCTACCTATTACACATTCATGCAGTGCTTCATTAAGAATTCGAGCGCAAGAACTTACTAACGCACAGCTTAATAAGGTTTGTGATGAGCTTGCCGTGCGAGAAAGTTATTTTCATGAAAAATTAAATACCAACAATACGCCTGTTGCTGATGACAACAACACAACGTTAGAGTTAGTTATTTATAATAATACTGACCAATATAAACGTTTTTCTTATAACATTTTTGGTAATAGTGTTGATAACGGTGGTCAATACTTAGAAGGTGATCCTGCTGTTGTTGGTAATATTCCACGATTTTTTGCTCACGAAGCTGCTTGGTTACTCCCTGAGTTTAAGGTGTGGAATCTTAATCATGAGTACGTTCATTACTTAGATGGCCGTTTTAATACTTACGGTGATTTTAGAGACTTTAACGCTCACGACTCTGTTTGGTGGGGCGAAGGAATCGCTGAGTACATTGCGAAGAAAAACTTTGATGATGATGCGATTGCTGAAGCACGCAAAAATACTTATAAATTAAGTGAGCTTTTTCGTACCAATTATAATGACCATGATTCAACACGTATTTATAATTGGGGCTACTTAGCGGTGCGCTTTATGTTTGAAGAGCAAGCAGGTTATGTTGATAACATATTGTCAGAACTTCGTGTTGGAGATTTTGCGAGTTACAACACTATTTTAAATAACATAGGTACTAATTTAGACGCTCAATTTGCGATTTGGTTACAAACGGTAGAAAGTACAGAAGATACTGTTGTTGTGCCTGGTGATAATGTTTTAACAAACGGTCAAATAGTAACGATTAAATCTGATGGTACAGAAACGCCAACTTATAGTTTTGACATTCCAGCGAATGCAAGTGACTTGGTTATTCAATCATCAGGTGGAACTGGGGATGTTGATCTTTATGTTAAAGCTGGCAGTGAAGCTACAGTAAATAACTGGGATTACCGACCTTATAAGGGCGGTAACAACGAAACCGTTAATGTTGCTGCGCCGCAACAAGGCAAGTGGTACGTGATGGGCAACCCTTACGGTAATCGTGTTTTTGAAAACGTTAGTTTAACCGCTAGTTGGACAGTAGATACTGGCACCGGAGGAGGAGGTAGCGGTGATACTAACGCCTGTGATACTCAATCTGCAATAACGCGTGGTAACTTAGAAGATAACCAAGCAGTGTGCCTTGGAAGCCAAACGGTTTACATGGCAATTTATGTTGCAAGTGGCCAAAGTTTATTAACTATTTCTACTCAAGGTGGTAATGGTGACGCCAGTATTTATCAATCAGCTGCTGGCTGGCCTAGTAGCAGTAATTATCAAAATAGTGCGTTAACTAATGGCACAAGTGAAGAAAATTTAATTATTAATAATCCTCTTTCAGGTTGGCACTATTTGATGGTGACAGGGCAGCAAACAGGAACTCAGTTAGTTGCTGACTATCAGTAACGCTTTGTTAAAGTGAGTTCGGTAATGTTGTAATATCTACCCATTACTTTCACTAATATTTCTATAAAGCCCAATTTCTTTTGGGCTTTTTTTATTTCTCTAGTTCACGAATTATCAACATTGCCACCGCCTTTAAACAGATTAAAACTACGCAATAGTAAAGGTGTAATACTTAGCACCCCAGTAAGAATTGCCATGAGCGACTCAACAGCCTCACTCGCTGAATATGCTAATACCCCAACGGCGACTAGCACTATTGTGAATAGTGGGATTCTTACGTATTGCCAATTACTTTCCATTGCTTCTCCTAACCAAGTTGCAACCACGCTGTCATTTTCGGCTGAAAGAATAAAGTGCTTAAAGCTGTTATTGACCAAGTGCCAACCATTATCTTGATAGATATAGCCTCTGCGGATTAAGTGCTCTAGTGGCTCTAAATTTAAAGGGTTAGGTGAATAACCACTGGCAAGTTGAATTAATAATAACCGTTCGGCTTTGGTACAAAGCTCCCAACGATAGCGATAGCTAGCACCGGAGTTAGCACTAAAAAATTCGATTACTTGTTCAGAACTCCAATGTTGATTGATTGAGTCAATGAGCAAGCTATTTGCTTTATCGTGAGGAATTTCATTATTCTTTTGATCGAAAAATTTACCCCCTATTTGTTTTAGGTCTGTTAGTTTCGTTGCTATGTGGTAATCAACAAAGTCTTGTTGTAATTGTTGGCATTCAGGCCATGAAATGGCTTCATGTTTTAAGGTTTCTTCACTCGTGCAATTTGGTTTTTGCGCTGTTCTAGCCGCTGGTGTCCAATCATAATATTTAACAAATCGTTTCATTAATCTAGACCAACGAATGGTTTCATGACTAGTTGCATAGCCTTTTTCAGTAAGGTCGCTGGGGTAAGCTACTTGCTTTGTTAACCGGTAAAGGGGAGTGATATCGGCAAGTAGAATAATGTTAATATTGCCAAGTTCGACAATATATTCAATCACGTCAAGTGCTCTAAGTCGTTGTTGAGGATCTAGGGCGATCATTTCTAGTTTTTTAATGATAATTGTTTGACCTAAACTCTTGCTATTCACTTTTAATAGGCTTTCAACTTGTTGCTCAATACTTTGAAATGTATTGGTTATCTCACTCACGGCAATTGCTTTTTCAGTGGTCAAATATAGCTGCTTGGCGTCGATAAAATACGGATTATTTTCATCTGAAGATAAGTGCTGAAATAACTGCTGTGTTGGTCTGATTATTTGTATAAAACGTCCTTGATGATTTGATTGATCTTCAATCGCTAAATGTTTAAAAAATAGTTTTAATTTATTGTTAGCTTTTTGCTTACTATTATCATCTAGACGAAAGTTTATTGGTACATTTGTGCCTATCAACCGCTGACTTAGCCAGCCTGTGATCAACCAAAATAATAATGCAAGACTAAGTAACACCGACACAAGTGACCAATGGAAATTGTCCCATAAAGCATTAAGCAGAATTCGATTATGTTTGCTGGTAAATTGTACTGACCATTCAAATTTAGCTTCTTCAAGCGAACTTAAAAACCATGTTTCTTGTGCAAAAGGAAAATTGAGCGGGATAATGTGCCAAATTAAGTCAAAAATGTTGTTGTTATTAATATTACTCTTTTTATTGACGGCAATTAATTTACCAAACCAAAACTCTGTTCCAGCTAAATTTTTGCTATCACAAGTAATAGCAGAGCTGGAATTTTCTGGCGTTTCAGTGACACCAAGATAGCAAGAAAGTTGATCAGAATTTAGCGAGAAGGGACTGTCTTTGTCTATCATTAAGTCATAGTAGTTTTGATGTTTCTCACGTGCCTGTTGTTGGCTTTTATTTAAATGCACAGCATGTACAACCGCGTGTTTTTCCAAGTAATAACCGGCAGACGACATGCACAATAATACGGCGGGTGTGGCGAAACAATATATGAGCAATGCCAATACGTAAAAGTTGTAGCTTTTGCAGCCGTGGTTAGTATCAGCATTAGTTGATTGGTCAATATTACTAGCTTTTAATGGCGAAGAAACGAGCTGTTGTTGTAAGGCCCAAATGGTCAGTAAACTAAAAGCGAGCATGACAAAGAAAACCACCAATGAGTGTAGTTCTGGAAAAAACTTCTCCAGTAAAATATAACAAGTAATTTGCAATATACTGGCAAGTGTTAACGCGATAGCAAGCACCTGATAATTTTCCTGCGTTTTTTTATTAAACCAAAAAATACGCTCTACAAACTGTTTCGACGTGAAAATAGCGATGAGTATATAAGTGATTAGCGATAATATTAAAAAGCAGGCAATGGCTGTAAATACAGTTAGCATATTTAACGTGCGTAGTTGTGATTTGTCGTAAAACACCGCTAATGTCCATGGAATGTTTTTAGCTAACCTGCCCACTCTAAAATGATGGGTTTTTCCCCGATATGAACTGGTAAATGAGTTTTCTTCATTGGTTAATTTCGCATTAGATACTAACTTCAAAAGCTTAGGGTTATTATCGGTTTCTACGTAGATATTTTCGATTAAGCTCCGCTCATCATTGCTATGATAAAGCACTTCTCCATCGGCATTATTAAACACTAAAAAACCAAAATGTTTGGGAAGTAATGGCGCGAAAAAGCTTTGCATACGGGTACCAAAGCTCATAATCCCTTGCTCATTATTTGTTATGTTGTCGAACAAAGGGGTTGACATCTGAGTGGTTTTTCGACTGTCACGAACATTGAAAATTCGTTGTATAAATAGCTGGTTTTGGCAGGTCTCTTTTTTAGTTTTTACTTGAGCTGTTTTATTGTTTGGAAATACCGGCCAGGCATCACAGCGAATGGCTTTATTGAAGTAATCTCTAGCGTTTAGGTCGATCTCTTTTTTGCGGTAAAGTTGCTTAGTCGACCAAAGTGCACTGTCGTTTAAAAGCCCGTTAGTGCCTAAGGTAAATAAGTTTTCCAAAAAGTACTGAGTGCCCGTTTCACTTAGCCACCTATCATTAAAAAGAGCATTGCTGTTCTTTGGTTGCACATGTTCAACATCGTTTATAGTTTGTTCGGTTAATGCTCTTTGTTCGTAGCTTGAGTTTTGTTTTGCATTAATTGATGTGATTTGCCCAATGTTGTTCTTTGCATATTTAGTTAAAGCGATAATTTCATGCTTAAAGTTATGTTTTATTTCTTGATGAATGGTTCTACTTTGGTTATCAATTTTCTTTTTAAGGTGGTTGTAAAATGTATGGTCAAATACCGCAATGGCTAATATACCTGCTAATGCCCCTAAGCCAATAAAAGCCCAATGACGGTCTGCCAATGAAAATGATTGTTGTACTGAAATTAAGCGAATTTTAAGTAACGGTGCTATAGCCATCAGCATTAGCAAACATAAAATACTGATCATAACTGCGGTATTTGAGATTGTAAGCTTTTTACTTACCAGTGCTGATTTTGTTATAAAACCAAGAATATAAAGAGTTTTTATCTGTTGGTTATTATCGGCATCGAAAAAGTTTGTTTGATAAGGCGAAGCAAATACTCGGTATTCTTGCCCAGAGATATTAACGTCAATATATCCTGAGTACCCTGGCAATGCTTCTCGCTGACTGATGTTACTAGTTTCTATTTGTTCATTTGTTTGGGTTGAATCATTTTTGGTTGCCTGTTCCTCAAATCTGGTTTTTATCTGTTGATCTGAGGTTTGAAAAAACTCATTTTCAGCATTTTGCTGGCGGGCGAGTTTTTTCAGAATTTGTGTGGTTAAGTCAAAATTCAAACCGTGCTGAAATGAACCTAGAATACTGTTCTCTTTTCTAACCAGACGTTTTCCTTTTTTATCCACGAGAAGAATTAATGGGAAGCGAGCAATGTTTGTTCCTAATAAGTCTACTAGCGGCACTGTGGTTAACGAACGTTGATTCGGCTTCTTACCTTTTTCTTTATCTTTATTCTTTTTTTGATACCAATACGCCACCAATCTATTTTTTTCATTGGGGGAAGAAAAAAGGTTAAATTGATTCTCTCTTAGGTTATAAGCATAGGTAAAATCATCAAGAATGGTGGTTTTTATGTCAGCATTCTTTAAGTATGTTGATGACTGTAATAGTTTTTGAAGTGTTTGAGGCTTAGTAAGTACCCATACGTCGTTAAATTTATTGTCACAGTTAACGTTGGTCGATGTTGAGTAGTCTTCTATGCAATCAACCAACTGTTTAAAAGCCGATTGCAGGTTATTGTAAAAAACATGGAAGTCTTTGGCGTCGTCAATAATATTTTTATCGCGGGGAAATAACTCGTTTTCATATACTCGAAGTTGCTCTATTAACCGCAGATTCTTCTGCACAATATAGGCTTGCTTAGTTAACACGTTTGAGCGTAAGTTATTTAGCTTTTTAGTTATTTCTTTATCAAGGTTACTAAGTGCTGTGTCATTAGCTTTGATTATTTCAGACTTAGTTTGCAGTGCTGTTTCGCGCTTGGTTATTATCGTTTCTATCTCTTGGTTTAGTTGTCTTATCTTAGTTGTTGATATTATTAGTTTTTCTCTTGTGGTAGGTGCTTTTAACTGCGCGATAAAGTGCTGTAGAATTTCATTTTTGAGCGCATTAATCTTTCTACTGTGCTGTACTTGCTGTTGTAATACTTTGATGTCGTTATTATTGACATTTACCGTGTTGAGCTGAACATTGCTAATCGCTTTTTTAGTTGATGGTGCACGCGACGGTCGCGTTTGTTGTTGATGATTGTAGTCTGAAAGTGACTCTATAAGTCGCTCACAAATTAGTGGTGACGGCCAAATCAAGGTATTGCTGCAAGAAAACTTTTCTTTGAGTTCAGGTTCATTACTAAGCTGGTAGGCGCCTTTTTTTAATAATCTATTAATGCTATTAATGCTATTACGTTCATTAGCTATACCACTAAGCAAGTTGTTTGCCTCAGTAACTACGTTTTCCAGCTTGGCCAATATCGTTTCTTTGAGGTTGGCTATCTCCACGTCTTGATAAGGCTCTAGTGTAAGGTAATTGTCAATTAGGTTTTCAAACCACTGACAAAACGTACTGCCTAAATCACACTGCTCGCCAATGTCGTCTAAGTCTTGTTCATCAAAGGTATTTATTAAGCCAATGAATAGGTCAATATAGTCTTCATATTGTCGCTCTAGTTCTCTGCTTGCGCGTTGTTTTTGTAAGAGTTGCTTTGTTTTTTCTTGAATAGAGCTTTCAATATTTGTGATCTTTTTTACGTAACTATCTTCAACTTCAATTTGTTCAATTGTTTTGTTTATTTGGCGACTAGAACGCTCTTTTTCTAACGTCGCTATTTTTTGGCGGGTATTGCTAATCTCGTTTTCAGCGGGAGTTGTATCAGCGTCGAATATGAATAACTCTTGTTCTATCAGCTGTGTTTTTTCTTTGACTTGATGAAGTTTTTTATTGATTAAAACGGCAACCGAATCTTCTTCTGCAACGGTTGCTAGTTGTTTTAAACCTTTTCCTAAAGCGTTGGTTACTTCATTTAACTCTCTGAAATGAAGTTGGTTTTGGTAGGACTCATTTTCATTTATTTGAATATAGTAGAAAAAACCACTGGCAGTTAATGCGAGTAGCACACTAATAATAACGACAATAAGGCCAGTAAAGCGTTTAGAAAGTAATGCCATGGAACACATCCTTGTCCTAAAATTTACAAGGCTAAAGGTAGACCACCCAGGCAATTAATTCCAATACACATAAGGTAAGCGGTGGTATGAGCAATACGTATTAAGCCCATTGCTATGTTTAGTTAGACAATATTTAAGGTAATCATTTGATTACTTTTAACATACTTTTCAAAACCATATGTTTATAACCATAATTTTGTAAACTCCCATAGCCAGTATGAATTGGTTGATAACTGGTTTTGTTTGAAAATTGTACTATTCTCTATGGGTATAAAATTACATGGAGGTTGCAGTACATGGACGATAAGCAATCACATAACCCGCAGGAATCACCCTCATCTGAGGAATTATTAAAGCGCTTGGCAATAGAGCGTTTAGCAAGTAATTCACCTTGGCATACACGCTTTTTTAATACGCCCGTTACAGCACAATTCTTTACTATGTTCTTGCTGCTTGGCTTCACTATGCTTTATTTATCGATTAGTTATAGCGGTAATAAAGGTACATGTCCTGAGGAATGTCAGGACGAAAAATCAGTTTTTCAACAAAGTATTGTTGTGGATGAACAAACCTTAACAATTGAAATGCTTGAATATGAGCTGAATAAGGTTATTACACCTGAAGAAATCACTAAAACTAGAGCGGTGTTAGATAAAAAATTCTCTGCGGTTAAAAAGTCACTATTACAAGGGCGTTTAGTCGCAGCTAAGGTGAGCGAGCAAGTTTTATCGCAACGTCTTGGTAAGCAGTATTTACCTGAAATAGCAGGAGCAATGAGTTTAATTGCTAAAAACCCCGACCTTGAAACTGTGCAGCAATTATATCCTGCAGGCTCAATTTTTCGCCTACTTAATGAAGCTATTACTGACAATAACGCGCCCCAGTTAACTCAAAAAGCCTTTTTACAAGGGCAGACCGGTGCTGAAGCATTTCAAGAAATGTATGCGTTAGTGAAACTACAACATGAACGCGAGCAACAATATATTACTAAAGTAGAAGAATATATTGCCTCAATGAATGCATATATGTCGTTTGAATGGCTAAGTCGCTTACCTTGGGTAGTTCAGCTAATATTTTGGACTTGGTTTGGCGTGTTAATTAATAATATTGTTTGGTTAATTCGCTTAAGCAAAAATCGCAAAGAAGAGACTGACTTAACGTACACATCTACTGTGTACATCATGCTTTTCCCTCGCTTGATGATTGCGCCTTTTATTAGCATTATATTTTTAGCGATGATCTCATCTGGTATGGCAAGTTTTGATATTAGCAATTTAAATAACTTACCAGCGTTTTTAGTGGCGGCATTTTTTCTAGGTTTTATGTCTGAATCAATCACGTTAAGAATACGCCAATTTTTCAATAAATTACTCGACTCTATTGAAACGAACAAGCAACCCAAACTCGCCTTAGCTGACATTGAACCAACACCTAGCTTCAAACCGATAGCCAATACTTCATTGGTTAGCCTTGAAACTAATATGCGTGCTTTGGTTAATAATGACATGAACGTTACCAACATACGTAACCAAGTCATTAAAAAATCTCGCTTAGATAGTAAGGAATAGCAGTGAAAAAGGAACTGTGGAGAGTAAGAACATGAATAAAAACACACTATATTTAACAGTGTTATTGATATTGGTTTTTTCATTAAGTGGCTGTGTGGCAAATAAAGAAATGGCACAAGTTATTGATCATTTACATGAATCAAACACGCAAGCTCTAGTTATTATTAAACACCTGCATATTAAAGATGAGGGCATGACAGCTTTAGTGCTAGACCGTAATAAGCAACTTGAGAAATTAGCGCTCGCGCAAGTTAAACAGCAATATAACTTGAGTCTTGCGAGTTTAAGGTTAGCGGTCATTGATGTTAATGCTGAAATAAATAAGGCATTTGAAAGTACTAAGAAGGCATGTCTTAACGCTGTAGTGAATGAGTCAAAAAATCTAAGTTCATTGGTCAGCGAAGCAGAACAACAAGCCGCGGCGTTGCATGCTGAAAGCCTGAAATTTTCTGACGACAAGGTACTTGAATTGCAGGCTGCTAAAGCCGCCGCTGATTATTTTGGCAGACTAAACTCATTCAATACTATTGCAGGAGAAGCAAAAGAAAACTGCAATAAAAAGCTCAAATTGGAAAAAGCTAAAGCAGGTAAAAGAATTGACGCCTTTTTAGCCAACGAAACGGCTCAGTTGACACAAGTTCAGACTCGTAAAATCCAAGAAGTATCTGCGATCAAGTTCATTGAAATTACGAGTAACAGTGAACTCTTTGAAGCTTTGATAGCTTGGAACCGTGAAAATGAAATTGCTTATAATAATGCCTCTATGCATATGCAAACTAATAATATTCTTTCTCCTGAAGGCGTTTTAACAACTGCGATGAAAAGTGTGGGCAAAGGAGTTATTGCAGGTGTATTAGGTAAAAACGTTGAGTCACCTAGTGCGACAGATGTTTTAAATTCAGGTAAGGCGTTAGTTGAAATTTTTACTACGACGAGTAAAGCGGAATTTTCCAGTAAGTTACTCGAAGCAAAGCAAGGCCTAGAAACGATTAAAGGAAATATAAGTAATAATTTGGAAGCTATTGTTCAAAGCACTGCATTAACAGTATTAAGAAAAAAAACGGAAAAGTAATAGAAACATAAAGATTAGTTTGGAGAACCGCGATGAAAGCAAATGAAGAACTATTCAATGCCTATGTTAGTGAAGAATTTAGGAAGTCGGCAGATGAAACAAAACAAGCATTGGATAACAAAATTAATAGTTATATTACTGAATTTCGAAGCCACCTCGACAGCTTAGTGCAGGAGGTAGAGAAAGTAGATTACAGTGCTCAGTTCCAACAAGAGGCTGATGTTGTGATTAAACAAGCAGACGCTGCCGCCAAGCAGGTTGAAAGTATTGCCGACATTATTGCGGAATTGGAGAAAAAAGCCCCTGCATTAGCCGAACAAGTGAATAAATTAAAACAAGCCAATGGTGCTTTAAAAACGGAACTTGATGGCATACATGATAAAGCCAATGCTTTTGGCAGTAACGTTGGTAAGTTTGTTGCCTCAGGAGTTAAGCAAGTAGTTACAGGTGGTTTGCCTATTTTTTGATTGTACCATTTTATTCCGCTCATTTTTGGGTAAACCTTTGAAGGAAAGTTATTATGCGTCCAGAATATATTGTTGTTCATACCGCCGCTTTTAATGGTAATAATTGTGATAGAGATATGATCGATCGATGGCACAAAGATAGAAATTGGTCAGGCATTGGTTATCATTTTGTTATATTAAATGACAAACATCGCAGTAAGAGCGATGGTACAGTTGAACTTGGTAGAGCAAGCAATAAAGCAGGTGCTCATGCGCTTGGTTTAAATAGCCGATCACTAGGTGTTTGTTGTATCGGGCATGGTGATATCAATGACTTTACCCCTGCGCAATATGAAAGCTTGTATCAGCTAGTTAAACAATTAATGTTGGAGTTTTCTATTCCCGTCAACAAAGTCATTGGACACAGGGAGTTAAACTTACTCGCTGATAACGAGGTAATATCTTCTCGTTATCGCACCAGTAAATCTTGTCCAGGTCATAAAATAGATATGGACTTTATCCGTGAGCAACTTTCTAGTGCAGCTATAAATACTGAAGTTGAAAGCTCAGAAGTATCAGCTGAATCTCGTTTAGCGATGACCAATGCTATTGCGGTGTTGCAACAGCATCGAGCACAATTTCCTAATGCTCAAGATGAACTCGATGAATTTATTCATCACCCTGAAATTATTGCTATAACGCAGTGATTAGATTCAAAGCTAATTCATTGCTGACTGCATCGCTTTTACGGCCTCAATTGGTTGCTCAGCTTCAGTTATTGCCGTAACCACTGCCACTGCACTAACACCAGTATTCCATACTTTTGATACTCGCTGCTGGTTGATACCACCAATAGCAACAACGGGAATATTATCAGCCAACGCTAACAAATGATGCAGGTTGTTCAGCCCTTGAATTTGTCCGGTCATATCCTTAGTTTTAGTGGGAAATATTGCTCCTACAGCAAGATAAGATGGCTGCAATTGTTGAGCTAAAAGAAACTCATAGCAGCCATGCGTACTAATACCTAGTCGTAAGCCCGCACTTGAAATAGCGGCTAAGTCGGCTAGTTCTAAATCTTCTTGCCCGATATGCACGCCGTATGCGCCATGTTTAATTGCTAGCTGCCAATAGTCATTAATAAAAAGTCGGCATGAGTACTTTCTTGCTAAAACTACAGCCTTTTTGATGATGGCATCAAGCTCTTCATTGCTTTTATTTTTAATGCGTAATTGTATAATTTTAATGTTTAAGGGCAGTAAGCGCTCTAACCATTCGATTGAATCAATCACTGGGTATAATCCAAGTCGTTCATGTTTTGCTAAATTCAATGCCCTAAAGGCTGGTAAATGTTGGCATTTATCGTTGAGTAAATCGATTACGGTTGGAAAATAATTTTTGTCACTCGGCCATCCCATTTGCTCAAAAGCGCCATAATAGTGCTTAGCAAGGTCTCTATTTGTTGAAGTTTCAGTGCTTGCTTTTTGCTGTTGTTGGCAGAAGGTTAAACCTTGATTGATATAGGCTTTAGTTAAGGTGAAAGCGTCTCTCAGCAAATAATCGTGAGCGAGAAAACAGGCGAGGGCACTGGCAAAACTACAGCCGCCGCCATGACTATAACTAGTTGCGATATAAGAAGACTGTAGTTGGTAACTTTGCAAGTCACTACTACCTGATTGTTGTGCGCAAGTATCAATACAGTGCTTTCTTGCACTGACATTGTTGGTATTACTAATGTCATCTTGATGACCACCTTTAACGATAACAGCATTACAGCCCAAGCTTATTAAATTTTTACCAATCGTGATGTTGTCATTTTCGGTGCAATTATCAATAAGTTGACTGAGTTGCTTAGCCTCAATAAGGTTGGGGGTAATAACGTTTATCAACGGCATGAGTGGCAGCAATGCATCGGTATGAATAGTCGATAAACTGCCGCCAACACTAGCTTGACCAACAGGATCATAAACCACGATTAAATCTTTTATTTGCTGTTTAAGCTCTAATAGCAAACTAACTAGCCAACTGATTTGGGCATTATTGGCAATTAAGCCGATTTTTATCGCGCGTGGCGGTTTATCAAAACGTAGCGCTTTTGCTTGCTCGGCTAATATTTCTACCTCGATAGGGTTTATCGATAAAAGCTGACTTGAGTTTTGTACGGTATTGGCAGTAGTTAAATGACAAACTTCAACATCAAGGCTATGGCCTGTTTTTATATCTGCTGCGATTCCAGCACCTCCAGAACAGTCGGCACCAGAAATTGTCCATAGAATAGGTTTAAGTTTTTTAGCTGTTATTTTCGTTTCAGGCTTTATCATTAGCTATGCTCAGGCTGGTGCCAAAATGGTGTGTCTAAGGTTGGTGTGCTCGGGTGAGCGGTTTGACGTTCAGGCATAGTACCTGCGATATAAGCGCTTTCTCCTGCTGAAATAGCGCTAGCAAATGCTTTTGCCATTAACACTGGGCTGTCAGCTAGGGCAACAGCGCTGTTAAGTAAAACACCATCAAAGCCCATTTCCATAGCAATACAAGCATCTGATGGTTTACCAATCCCAGCATCCAAAATTAATGTGGCGTCGGGTAATCGCGCTCGAATACTGGCTAAGTTATAAGGATTCATCAGCCCTTTTCCTGTGCCAATGGGAGATGCCCAAGGCATAATGACCTGGCAGCCAAGTGCATATAAACGCTGACAAATAACTAAGTCATCAGTGCAATAAGGCAGCACTTTAAAACCATCGGCGAGCAATTGTTCGGTGGCAATAAGTAACTCTACAGGGTCAGGCTGTAAGTTATAGTCATCACCAATCACTTCAAGTTTTATCCAATCGGTTTGAAATAATTCTCGACTCATTTTCGCTAAGGTTATGGCTTCTTTCGCCGTTTTACAGCCAGCAGTATTCGGGAGTAGAAAACCTTGGTTTTGCTTAACGGTATCTTGAATATAACGCCAAATCTTTTCACCTGATTGTTCAAGCGGGTTCTGTCGTTTCAGTGACAAAGTGACTACTTGTGAGCCGCTAGCGAGTATGGCTTGCTTCATTACTTCTGGTGATGGATACAGCGCTGAGCCGATCAACAATCGACTGCTCAGTTGCTGACCATAAATAGTTAAAGACATATGTTAGCCTCCAACAATAGGTAATAGAATATCAATACTGTCGTTACTTTTTAGCACCGTATTAGCGTAATCATCTTTGCCAATAAAATCGCCATTAAGCGCTAAAGCAAAGCTTTGTTGTAACTGGTTTTCAGGTAACACTTTTATAAGTGCGGCTTGGATACTTGTTGGCACTGAACAATCAGCTAACTCAACAGCGTCGCCATTAATGTAAATTTTCATTTTTTATCTCGCTAATTTTATCTTGTTAGTTTTATCTAAGCTCGCTATGGCTTTTTCACTGATAGGCAGCAAATGTGAGTATTGGTAACTTGCTGACGCTTTATTTTGTTGAAGCATTAAATTATCAACATGCTCTAGCACTTGCGACAGCACAACAGGCGCAATTAAAAAGCCATGGCGATATAAACCATTGACTTGTATTAAGTCGTTTTGGCAAAGTATTTTTGCTTGATTATCACTAAAAGCTGGGCGAAGTTGACTAACATGTTGACGAATATTTGCTTCAGCAAAGCCTGGGTGAATACTATATGCGGCGCTGAGTAACTCCATTGCTGAACGCACTGTCATTGGCGCTGTATCATCACTTTCAATTTCTGTTGCACCTACGACAAAGTGCCCTTTACCTTTTGGTGCAATGTAAAGTTGATAACGTGGGTGCATCAATCTGACGGGTCTTGAAATATTCACATCAGGGGCAAAAAGTTGGAAAAGCTCGCCTCTAACGGCACGTAAATCATCAAGTTCAGCATGTTTTTCACTGCCTGTATTTGATGATGTTTTAGCACCTACACCTCTACAATCAATTATTAAATCAAATGACTGATTAACTTTTTTATTGTTTTCGCTCTGGAAAGTAACGTTACTTTTCTTTGCTGCAGTGCTTGGCATTATTTCAGTCACTTCAGTTTGACACAGCCAATTAACCTCTTCGTCAAGTAATTGCATTTGCAAAGCGATTAGTAATTTTCTATTACCAATTTGACCTTCTTCTGGCAAATATAGAGCTTGTGAAAATCGCCGCGCGAGCTCAGGCTCTAGTGCTGATAATTGCTGACGATTTAATTGTTGCTGCTGATGTTGAGAGTAATTATTGGCTAAGAAGCGTTTTAAACGATGATAGTCGCCAATATCTTGTTCATGACTCACCACTAACGAGCCCGTTTGTTGGTAAAAGTTGTAGCCAGATAATGACTGAAGTAGTGTTGGCCAAAGTGACAATGAAGCAAAGCCCATGGCAACAATGTTGGCCGGACTGTGCATTGCCTCACCTAATGGCGTTAACAAACCTGCTGCTGCATAAGCGGCACTTTGGTGACCATTTTTATGATATTTATCGAACAGAGTCACCTGATAGCCTTGTCGATTTAACGACAAAGCTATCAAGCGGCCCATTAAGCCCGCGCCAATAATTGCGATTGTAGGCATTGTGATATTTCCCCGCCGCTATTCGGCTAAGGTTTTTTCGGCACTTTGTTCTTTACTGTGCTCAGTACCGAGCGCAACATTTTGGTAAATTTCACTACCGCTGGCCTTAAACTCGGCTGACTTTTCAGCCATTCCTTGGGCAGAAATGGCGATGGTTTCATCGAGTAGTTTTATCTCAATTATTTGCTTATCACTTTCTTGGTTTTCCAAGCCAGCAGCGTAATCTCGGACTTCTTGAGATATTTTCATTGAACAAAACTTAGGACCACACATTGAACAAAAATGGGCAACTTTACCGGACTCTTGTGGCAGCGTTTCATCATGATAAGTGCGTGCGCGTTCGGGATCTAAACCGATGTTGAATTGATCGTACCAACGAAACTCGAAGCGTGCTTTTGACATGGCATTATCACGAATTTGCGCGCCTGGATGGCCTTTAGCTAAATCACCAGCATGGGCGGCAATTTTGTAGGTCATTAAGCCTTCTTTAACATCTTCCTTATTTGGTAAGCCTAAATGCTCTTTAGGGGTTACATAGCAAAGCATGGCACAGCCATACCAACCAATATTTGCCGCGCCTATACCAGAGGTAATATGATCATAACCTGGGGCAATATCAGTGGTTAGTGGTCCTAAAGTATAAAATGGCGCTTCACCACAATGCTTCAATTGCTCAGTCATGTTTTTCTGCACCATGTGCAATGGTACATGGCCTGGGCCTTCAATAATGGTTTGTACATCATGTTGCCAAGCAATTTGCGTGAGTTCTCCTAAGGTTCTTAGTTCGGAAAATTGTGCTTCGTCGTTCGCATCGGCAACAGATCCTGGGCGTAAGCCGTCACCTAAGGAAAATGAAACGTCGTAAGCTTTTAGAATTTCGCAAATGTCTTCAAAGTGAGTGTAAAGAAAGTTTTCTTTGTGGTGTGCTAAACACCATTTCGCCATAATCGAACCGCCACGAGAAACAATTCCTGTGACGCGTTTGGCGGTCATAGGTACATAGCGCAGTAGTACGCCGGCGTGAATGGTAAAGTAATCAACCCCTTGCTCTGCTTGCTCAATTAAAGTGTCGCGAAAAATTTCCCAGGTAAGATCCTCTGCAATGCCGTTTACTTTTTCTAATGCTTGATAGATAGGAACGGTGCCAATAGGTACAGGGGAATTTCTGATGATCCATTCACGCGTTTCATGAATATAGCGGCCGGTGGAAAGATCCATTACCGTATCTGCGCCCCATTTAGTCGACCATACTAATTTTTCTACTTCTTCTTCAATAGATGAGGTTACCGCTGAATTACCAATGTTAGCATTCACTTTGATCAAAAAATTACGCCCGATGATCATAGGCTCACTTTCTGGGTGGTTAATATTTGCAGGAATAATAGCGCGGCCGCGAGCAACTTCGCTACGGACAAATTCTGCGGTAATTTGCTCGGGGATACTGGCACCAAATGATTGTCCTTGGTGCTGTTGCAGCAGTATTTCATCTTGCACTTCTTGACGCTTTAAATTTTCGCGTATGGCAATGTATTCCATTTCAGGCGTGATAATACCTTGGCGAGCATAATGCATTTGCGTCACATTTTTGCCTGCTTCTGCTTTGCGCACTTTTGGCAAGTGTTCAAAACGAATATGATCAAGCCCTTCATCTGCTAAGCGTTGCTGGCTATAGTTAGAACTTTTTCCTGATAAGAATTCGACATCGCCGCGTGCTTCAATCCAGTTGTCACGCAAGCGTGGAATACCTTTATGGACATCAATTTCAATGCTGTCATCAGTATAAAAGCCGGAAGTGTCATAAACGCATAACGGCTGATTTTTTTCATAAACAGCACTGTCTTTTTGGCCACTGACTAAGGTATCAGAAAGTGATATCTCACGCATGCCAACACGAATATTGTGGATTTCGCCCTGAACATAAACTTTTTTGGAATTTGGAAATGATTGGTCAGCAACATTTTTTAAAAACTCTGCTGCTTGATCGCGACGCTCGCGTCTAGAAATTGAACTCATGGTCTCTCACCTGTTTTTATTAAATAAAAGTTAGGCGGAGCTATATTGGGGTAGTAACGAGGAGCAGTATCTAAGGTAACGCATATAATTGCTTTGAAAGCTGCTCACTTGTTCCCTTCGCAGATGTTAATCTAATCAGGTTCTACGGATCCCGCTTTCGCGATCTCAGCCCTATGGCACTCCGACAAGTCAAAACGTTTAATTGTTTTTAAACGTGGCTAGATTCTAGCGTGAAGGTTTATTTAGTTGCAATGATTTTCTGAAGAATGGTGGGGCGAATATTTTTAATTAACTCGCTAATTTAAAATAAATTAAAAATAACTGTCACAATATTTCGACTTAGTGCATCTTAAAAATAAAACTAAGGATTATATGAAGAAGGAAGGCTTCGGCCAGTCGCTTACTCAATTTGAGTTTGTCGCATTAATAAAGGATAAACGTCAAGGATTTGATGCAGCATATAAACTTTATGCTGATCACGTTTATTCATTAGCGTTGCACATTTTAGATGATAAAGATGTTGCTTGCGATATTCTTCAACAGGTGTTTGAAACCTTGCTTATAAAAGCAACTCAAGTGAAAAAATTAGAATCACTTGGTCCATGGTTAAAAAGAGTTACGATAAATGCTTGCATGGGGTATTTTAGAAAAACAGCGAAGACTAACAATAATATAGATACCGAAGAGGTACTTGAAATGTTAGCAGAACCGCAGTTTATTCAAGAAACGAAATTTAAAGATGAACGACAAATACTAGACTATTTATCTAAACTACCGAGTATACAACGCTCTGTAGTTTATTATTATGCTGTGCACGGATTAAAGCATAATGAAATTGCGCCGAGTTTAGGCATCGAAGAAGCAAATAGCCGACAACTTTATCGTAGAGCACTGCAACAATTAAAATTATGGCTGCAATAATTGAGAATTATTATGAATGATAATAAATCAATACCAGAACAAAAATATATCGAATGGGAACTTCATAAAGCCCCCGATTTTTCAAGCGATATATGGTTACGCCACCAAAAGAAAAAGCAAAGAAAATGGTTAGCAATGGCAGCTAGTTTTGCACTACTTTCTTTCAGTCTTTGGTTTATTAATGTTGAAACTAGCACAAACTTACAAAGTGAAAATTGGGCTAATGTGAATACACCTAGTACATCATCAGAGCAAATTGTGTTGGAAAAAAATTCTATTCTAGAACAAAAGCTGGCGCGAGTATCGAAAAATACCTTATCTAATCAGCAGCGGTTAGTGATGAATAATTGGTATGACGAACTGGCGATGGTCGATTTTTCGATAGAGCAGCAAAGCCATCAAGATTTTGATAAAAACCTCTGGAATGTAAGAAGTGATATTTTACTACGGATGATTGATTTTTACCTTCAACCTATTGATGTTTATGAAATATAACAAGGTAAAGTATGCGAATTAAGTATTTATCAATATTGTTAATGGCATTACCAACTGTTGCAGGTGAGTTGAAATCACCACAAGCACAACGTATTGCTGAGCAAATGTCACAAGTGATAGCACAAAAAGTGCAAGAGATTACGGTTTTAGAGCAGGCGATGGGCGTTAAAAATGTACAAATACATTTATCGCAGTCACAGCAATTTAATAGCGGACGTTTTGGCGTTATTTTATCTGCTAACTCCCCTGGTTTGGTTATATCGGTAACACCGAATAGTCAGGCACATCATTTTGGTATTCAAAGCGGTGATCAAATTACTTCGGTAAATGGTGCTAATGTTCTTGATAACATAAAAGCTGCACTGGCTTTACTTCAATATGCCGAAAATGAAACCAGTATTGAAATTTCGATAACGCGAAATGGAAAGCCTAAAGTGTTAACGGGAGTCCTTACCGCAAAGTTAACCCCTGGTTGGGCATTTGCCACAAACCACACACAAGAAGTTCATCAGCCTTTGACAAAAGTCGTTACTGACAATGATATTAAGTCTGAAAAACAAGAGTGTGGACAATTGAAGCTTGGCTTTCGTATTGAGTCTGGCCAAAAAACTCGATCTTTAAAGACTGTTGTCGTTGTTGAAGCGATTGATGGCGTTAAAGTTGAAAACCCATTAGAGCAGAATTATTTAAAATTGCCGATCGGATACCATAAGTTAACAGTGCACAGAAAAATTCATCATTTTGATAAAAGCCGTGCTGAATCAGCCGAATATAATGTTCGAATTGACGCTAATACTTCATATTTTTTGGCCTATCGTAGTGATACCTTATTTTCTAGTAGTTATTCGCAAAAGTATGCCGAGTTACCTGTGATTTGGAAAGCAAAGCAAGAGAAATGTGAGATGTAGTTAATAGTTACATGACTATTATACTAGAAGATTGCCTTACTTTTGGCATGTATTCATATATTGATATCCTTTAAGAGTTAATAACTCATTTATAAAAAATACTTGTCACAAAAAATGGATTTACTGCGTCTTAGAGTAAACAAACATGAAAATGTATTGAAACTAAAAGGGAAGTGAAGTGAGTATATTCAACATTAAACATCTAGTTTTTTCTTTAGCATTTATTCAATGTACAGCAGTACAAAGTGAAACATTAACTAATCAATTTGAGTTTGAAAAATCCACTTACGCTGTTACTCATGACGTAGTTTCTGATACTGCTATAGCAGAGAGTTCCTCACAACAAAAGCAAGAATGCGGTCAAATAAAAACAGGTTTTCGTCTTACTGATGCTCATCATGATGGAGCAACTGACTCACTGCGTAGCGTTGTTGTTGTGGAGTCTATTAATGGAATCACTGTTGAGAATCCTTTAGCGAAAAAGTATTTAAAAATCCCTGCTGGTTATCATAGGTTAAAAGTTCACCGCAGAGTTCATCATTCGGATCAAAATAGACCGGAATCAAAAGAGTTTCTTATTCATATTCAGCCTGATACAACATACTCGTTGGCTTATATCAATGATACCTTAACTTCTAAATTTAATAGGAAAAATAATATAGATTTACCGGTGGTTTGGCATGAACAACAACAGCAATGTGAAATGTTAACTAATCAGTTTAAATCTGAAAAATCTCAGCAAGTTGCTAACCAATTACAACGCACTATCAATGACAAATTACAACAAATTATTGCTCTTGAAGTGGCCGCTGGTGGCGATGCCAGAGAAATAAACTATGCCTTGCTACAAGACTCACAGAGCAATCATGAACGTTTTGGTGCAGTATTCTCAACTAACACGCACGGGTTAGTGTTATCTGTAACACCGAATAGTTCTGCAAGTAAATTAGGTCTAAAAAGTGGTGATGTTATTGTTAATGTAAATAACTTATCGTTAGAAAAAAGTAGTGTAAATGCATTAATCGAAAAACACTATTTGGAGAATAACCATACTATATCTATTAAAGTGTCGCGTGATAATAGATCGCAGTATTTATCAGGAGAACTAAGTACGCTAGTAACGCCCGCATGGGCACTAACTGTCGATAATATTAATCAAGTAAAGCCAATAGTTAGCGCTGCAAATGTAGAAGAATATGGTGAGCAATGTGGGCGAATAATTGTTGGTAAATATATGCCGCAAGAAGAAGTTACTCTACATCGTGCTAAAACCGTATTCATCAGGGAGATTGATGGCGTAAAACAAAAGATTTCAAGTGGAAGCCATATAAGCAATGGATACTTTGATACGGAAAAAACACGTTTTAAGCTCAGCGTAGGTGAGCACAAAATAGTCGTTGAACCACGATATAGTAATAATACTAATCGTATTAAGATTAGCGATGGCAAAGACGCTGAGTTTCTCATGACCATTGCTGCAGATACGTCTTATTACTTGGTTTACGATACGAGAAAAGATAGTCCTTACTCAAAAACTAATACGCCAGTGATATGGCAAACCAAATCACAAAACTGCGAGTTTTAATAGGTAATATCTGTTAAGACAAATCAATCGAAAGTCTTTTATTAGCACACCTTGGAGCTACGGTATGGCTGTAACTAAAAAACGATTAATCCCTTTATTTTTACTGATAATTTCTACTATAAGCTACGCTTCGTCGGTAACTGGGAATGAGTCTGTAGCCAAAACAGATATTAAACTAGATGAGTTGCTAGCTGACAGCTTCGCAGTAGATGAAAATAATATTTGTGATGACGAAACATGCTTAAAAATATTTAAAAAATTGAAAAAATATGCCAACTACGGTAATCCAGAAGCACAAGTATTAGTGGCTACCGCGTATTTGACAGGCAATGGCCTTGAAAAAAATAGTCAACTTGCCGTCAGAAACTTGCGCAAAGCAGTGAAATCTGGCTCCAACCGGGCTAGATGGATGATGTCTTATTTATTCAAGCACGGTATTGGTATTGATAAAAACCTAACAAAAGCATCGCGCTTATTAAATAAAGCTGTTGATAATAAGTACGCACCAGCATTATTTCAAAAAGCTATAGAAAACCTTGATTTTGATAGCATGAATAACGAAAAGGCTATCGAGTTATTAACGATAGCGGCCGAACAAAAGCATGAAACGGCCATGTACGTTTTGGCGAAAATGTCTGCCTATGGTATTGGTCGTTCAATAGACCAAGTACAAGCAATTAAATTATTCAAAAAGCTAGCTTTTTATGGTTATCGAGATAGTCGAGAGCATTTTAATACATTAATTTTACAAGCAAAAAAGCAGCCCAAACTTAGCAAAGCAATGCAGGCGCTAATTACTGATATGGAGGTGATCACGGTTTACGGACGAAGGTGGGATATTACACTATCGTTAACTGATAAATTAGCACGAATTAGTCGTAGTAATGTTTACGACGGGAATAGCTACGGTAGTCACCTTCGTGGTCGTACTTGCATGAACTCCACATCGAAATGTTTAAGTTATGAAGGGGAGGATATTAGCGGTTTTTGGCGAGGGAAATTTACATTTATGGAATAAATAATGTTCGTTAACACAATAATGTCGATGGTTATATTCAAGGTAAAGGGAATAAATAAATGAAAAATTATATTAACGCTTTAATGGACTATTTTGGTCTGAGCTAAAAGGCTATCAGTTTCGTCATCAACAAATTAATTAAATACTTAATAAATTTTCAGCAGACAGAGTAGTAAATACTAAGAACCGACAGTTGAGCTGTCAATAAACCTAAAAGGAATAAGTTATGAAGTGCTTTTTAAAAGTAATGTGTTTTGGTTTGAGCTTGATATTTGTGCTGCCAATTTTGGCTTCAGAAAGTACTTCGGAAAATAGTGATTTTTCATCGGAGTTAGCTGCATTAACAGCGGATAGTATCAGCGTAAATCCAGACCATTTATGTGAAAATGACAATTGTCAGAAGTTATTCAGAAAATTAAAAAAATATGCCAATTGGGGCAACCCTGAAGCACAAGTATTAGTGGGGACGGCTTACTTGACAGGTAATGGCTTAGAAAAGAACGACAAATTAGCAGTACGAAACCTACGTAAAGCAATTTTATCTGGGTCAAATAGGGCACGATGGATGATGTCGTACCTATATAAGCAAGGGATAGGTATTGAGAAAGATCTTGAGAAATCTGAACGCTTGTTGAATCAAGCCGCTAAGTATAAGTATCCGCCTGCTTTGTTTCAAAAAGCGACAGAAATAATTAATTTTGATGCGGTAAATAATGAAAAAGGTGTTGCTATGCTTGAAATTGCAGCGAAAAAGAACCATAAGGAGTCAAGATACTTGCTAGCTAAAATGTACCAACACGGCAAGGGGACTTCAGTGGATATATTTGAAAGTGCCAAATTATACAAAAAGTTGGCGTTTTTTGGCTATCGTGATAGCCATAAGCAATTAAAGTCTGTTTTAAGTGAAGCGAAAAAAGATCAAAAAAATTCAAAAGAAATGTTATCCATGGCTTCAGACATTGAAAGAATTCAAGTTATTGGAGAAAAGTGGGATATGGAATTGGCATTGGAGTATAAGGTTGAAAAAATGTCAAAAAACAGCATTTATGATGGTAAAAGTTTTGGCAGTCATTTACGTGGCCGTACGTGTTTAAATTCTAGCTCTAAGTGTATTAGTATTGGTGGTGAGGATGTTGATGGCTTTATGAAGAATGTTATGCTCGATGTAGCAAAAGCTCATGCTATATCTTTATCTGGGCGGTAAATTTAATTTTTACTATATGCACAATTTGGATAGCATCATCATTGTTAACTGTTATGTTAAAAACAGTTAACAATGAAATTCGTTACGACCACTTTTGCATTTTTCGATAAATAGTTGATGGATTAACTTCAAGTAATGCTGCGGCCTTAGTAATGTTACCATCACATTTTGCAATAGCATGCTCAATGGCATTCTTTTCAACTAATTCAAGAGGGATAATTTCGTCGTTGTTTGTGGCTGAGAATTGCGTTGCCTCAGCTGGCTGAAATGAAGGTTGAGCGAGAGTATTGATTACAGGTTCGTTGATTTTTAACTGTTCGGCAAGTAGCGGCTGTATCATCGTTAAGGTTATTTCTTTGCCGGTATTCATAATACAAACGCTATGAACGGTATTTTCTAGTTGCCTTACATTTCCAGGCCAAGGATAAGCAATGATAAAGTCGCGTGCATCCTTGCTAAAGTCAGCAAAGTTTTTCTGTTGTTGTTTATTGTATTTAGCTAAAAAGTGTCGGGCAATAATGTAAGAATCTTGCTCTCGTTCTCTTAATGGTGGCAAATTTAATGGAATGACGTTGAGGCGATAAAATAAATCTTCCCTAAACTCTCCGTTGTTAACGGCATCGCTTAATTTAACTGAAGATGCCGCAATAATTTGAGCATCAAATTTTATTAATTTATTATCACCCAAAGCGGTAAATTCACGTTCTTGAATAACTCGCAGTAACTTAGCTTGTAGCGACATAGGTAAAGTTGTTATTTCATCAAGAAATATAGTGCCACCGTTGCTTTGGGCAAATAGACCTTCTTGGTCACTTACAGCACCGGTAAAGGCGCCTTTCTTGTGGCCATATAATTGTGATTCGATTAATGTTTCAGAAAAGTTGGCACAATTAACCGCAATAAATTTCCCTTCCCGCTTACAACCAGATTCATGACAAGCCTTGGCGACAAGCTCTTTACCTGTACCTGTTTCACCATGAATATAAATAGGAACATTTGCACCTGCCGCTATTGATATTTGATCAATCAGTTGCTTGATTTTAGTGCTTTCGCCGATAATTTTTTGGCTAAGTTGGTTTTTAGCTGGTGAAGCGTCTTTGCTGGTAATGCTGTCTTGTACCAGCATAACTAGCTCGGAGTTTTTCCAAGGTTTGGAAATAAACTTTTCGATAATTGCTTGGTTAAAGCCGGCAGAAACGGAGTCAAAGTCTTCATAGGCGCTGAGCATGATGCGTTTAGTGTCAGGCCAAAGTTGTTTAACTTCAGTTAATAGTTTGTCACCGGTGATATCTGGCATACGTTGGTCAGAAATGATTAATACGGGTTGGTTTTCCTGCATGAATTCAAGTGCTAATCGTGGTGAAGTAAATGGCTCAATACGCACGTCTACTCGCATTAAAGTGCGTTTTAATGCGGCTAAAATTTCACGCTCATCGTCAACAATAACAACTAAAGGGCGAGTATCAGTAATTTCCATTATTTAGCAACTCCATCTTTATTTTTTGTAGTACTTTCTTCACTAGGACAATGCAATATATAGGCGATAATGACATTCTTTGTATGTTCTTGGTGTTTGGCTAAGTTATCAATGTGGTTTTGTGAAAGTATGGTTTTTTCATTGAGTAACTTGTGCTGCTCATGATTTAAAATATCTTGTGCCAACATCATCCCAGGTTGTAGTTCACCGACACCTTTCGCTATTTCTAATTGCTCAGTTGCTAATGGTGTCGTTAACATGGCAACAAATTGGCTAAAAATTTTACTGTCAAATAAGCTGCCTAAACTTTTTTTCATTACTATGATAGCTTCTTGTGGAGTGACGCATTGTTTAGTCATTTTACCAGAGACCAATAAATCAAATTGAATAACGATCGCTAAAATTCGGGAGCTTATCGGGATATTGTCGTTGCTCAGATGTTGTGGAATACCTGAACCATCGAAATGCTCGTATATATGACGAACAACCTTTGCACAAGGTGCTAATGATTTCACCGTACTTATTACATCGGCGCTAACTTGCGGAAACTTCATCCATGTTAGTTTTTCTTGTGCGGTCATTTCATGCCAAGGTAAGGTAATGAGATAAGGAGGTAGGCTATTAATACCAATACGATAAAATAATCCTGCTAAATATACATGAACTCGTTGAGCTTCACTTAACGCCATTCTACTTGCCAAAATTTTGCTATGTTGAGCTATTCGATAGGTATGGCCTGAGGTATCTTGTGTTTGCATGGCAACTAAATTAGCGCTTAGTTGCAATAACTCATTATTAAATGTTGAAAGGTTTTGCTGCTGTTCGACAATGCTCTGGTGGCTTTCTTGAATAATGCGACTGGCTTTTTTTATAGAGTCTTGATTGGTTGATAACCGTTGATTATCTATTTTAAGACTTTTAATAATGGCGAGTTTTTTGTTCTCAACTTTAAGTTCATTGATTAATGTTGCTAATATTTCTTTTAATTCAGCACTGTCCCAAGGCTTATTCAAGTAAGCAGAAATTTTTCCTTCATTGATCGCTTGTTTTGCAAGGTCAGTGTCCGCATAGCCTGTTAAAATAATACGTTTACTTCTACTATTAATTTTTACAATATTACTGAGAAAGTCAGCGCCATTTATTTTTGGCATTTTCATATCAGAAATAACAATTTGTGTCGGACTATCTTGGAAAAAATCTATCGCTGTTTGAGCATCAGTAAAGGCGTGCACTTGATAATCGTTGCGCAGTTCTCGTTGTAATGCATTCAGTATTTCTTGTTCATCATCTAGCAGTAAAACTGACGGTAACATTTCTTATTCCTAAAAAAATATAGTTAAAGATGAATTAGTTGCATAAACTCATGCTAGCATTATAGTTAGTCCTAAGTGAAGTTTTAAGGAGTATTGAATTATGAAAGGAGCAATTTTTACTGGCTTTGCTGAATATGTCGAAAAAGAATTTGGCTTAACAGCTTGGTTGAAAACACTTGATAGTTGTGAGCTTGAGTCTAATGGAGAATACTTATCAACAGAGCTTTATGAAGACATAGAATTTAAAGTTTTAGCTGATACATTGGGTAATATAGTTGGTGTTGATAGAGAATATTTGTTTAGAGGCTTTGGTGAATTCTTTTTTCCAGTTTTGATGTCGCTAGGTTTACCCCATGTTAAAGAAATAGATAACCTTTTTGATTTTATGCGTGCGGTCGATAGTGTTATTCATATAGAAGTACAAAAAAGTGATCCCTTAGCTTATACGCCAACATTGCTATACGATCAGCCACAGGATAATGTTCTTATTATTCGCTATATGTCGCATCGCCAAATGTGTCATTTCGCAGAAGGTTTAATTCTTGGGGCTGCTACGCACTTTAAACAACATGCGAACATCCATCAAACTAAGTGTTTATGTAAAGGAGATGAGCATTGCCTGATTCGTGTCGAGATTTAAACGTAGCGTTGGAAGAAAAAGTTGCACTGTTAGAAAAAGCGCTGATACGTGAACGCAATGCTAAAAAAAAACTAGAAGCCAAACTAGATGAAAAAGCAGCCGTTGCGCTTTATGACAATAAAGAATTTTTTGACTCTTATGAAAAAGTAACCAACAGACAGGTTCAGCTGCAGTTTTTAGCGGGCTTAACTCAAGAGTTACTGCTTGATAAAAATATTGATGAATCTTTCTATCACTTTGCTAGCAATGTTGCGAAGTTAGTAGACGCCTGTCCTGTGGTTGTTATGCGCATTAATCATGATGGTAATAACTCTATTAGGTCACTAGCATCGTCTAATGACCCATGGCAGACAATGCCTTGGCAAGCCGACTATGAACAACTAATCAGTCCGATGTTAACTAAAATGGAGTCACGGTGGCACCGTGTTGAGCATCAAGAAGTAGCTTGTCGTAAGGTATATTCAACGCTATTTCGCAATGACATGTTGCTGTACCTTCTGGTAAAAGTAACGGAAACAGAGCGACGTTTAATTTTACTCGATATTAGTCATTTTTGTTATAGCGATGACTTTAAACACACTTTAGATATTGCCGCAAACCAATTTGGCTCAGCTATAAAGCGACGTATGACTAAAGTTGAGCTTGCTTATAATATTCGTGATTTACGTAATACGGTAACCGAACTTAAAGCGACTCAACAGCAATTGGTTCATAGTGAAAAAATGAGTTCACTAGGGCAATTGGCAGCAGGGGTTGCTCATGAAATTAATAATCCCATTGGCTATATCACCAGTAATTTAGACGTTTTAAAAGACTATATCGATATTTATGAGCAAGCATTATCACAAATCCCTCAGCAATTAGTTGAACAATTTAGTAATTCGCGAGAATTATCATTCGCCCGTGAGGATATTGGTGAACTGCTTAGCTCTTGTATTACTGGCGTTGATCGTGTCACTGAAATTGTTGCCAGTTTGAAAACCTTTTCAAGAAAAGAACAAGATGAGTTCTCATCGATAGCAATAAATGATGTTATTGAAAGTGCACTAAAAATTGTTTGGAATAAACTTAAGTATGACCATGAAATAGTTCAAGAACTATCGTTAAACTTACCTGAAATTCAAGGCAATTATGGGCAATTGCAGCAAGTGTTTGTTAACCTATTTGTTAATGCTGCTCAAGCGATGAACGAAAGTGGTGAGTTAAGAATTGAAAGTAATTTAGTTGATAATTTTATCGAAGTAAAAGTTCATGATACTGGCTGTGGAATGGATGCAGCAGTAATTCGACATTTATTTGAACCTTTCTATACCACAAAGGATGTAAGTGAAGGTACCGGCTTAGGCTTATCAGTTTCGTACGCTATTGTTGAAAAGCATAATGCGAAAATAAGCGTAAACTCTGAACCTAACCAAGGTTGCACGTTTACGCTTACATTTCCTATTGTCTATTCTTGAGGCAAAAGAACCAGGTTTTACAACTGCGCGATAATATTTTTCGGGCTATAAATATGAAAAATATCATAGCGACTTGTAGTTAAGTTATATTGTTGAGGTGTTCTAAATGAAATAGAAACCTCAATATCACTACCATTAAAATCAGATTTTCTATCACAATAAAGCATCGCACTAATCGGAAATAAGCCTTTATTTAACTCCAGCGAACCTGTCAATACTTGCTCGGATTCAAATCGCGTCATCAAATGAATTTTTTTGTCGATAACGCGCTTGTTATTCATGTCAATACGGGCATAACATGAGCTGATTTTCGACATTGAATCTGACTCTGAATTATTTTCTTGGTTTTTAACGTAGAATTCAACACCAACTTGTAAGCGTCCTTTTGTACGGTTCGGAAACAAACCATTCAGGCGATACATGCTTTTACTTGGTTGAGCAATACCGTAGCTTTTATGACTAGACAGTGAAAACCGAGTTTCATTCATTACGAATGAACCAACATCATTACTAAACGCCGCTTGCTCTACGCTTGTAGGTAATGGGTATACTCGGGTGATCCAACCTGGAAACAGATCTGCTTTACTCACCGCTTGAGCTAATACTTCGTTACTACCAACATGATATGGGTTTAAGGTACGCAATATTGATAATTCATCTTCAGCTTGTGTTAATAAAATATTCTTATTATTTAAGCTTTCACTTAGTGAAGATGCTTTCTTCCACTGTATTGCAGCCATACCGCCTAAAATAATAGTAAATACAATTAACAATGCCGCTTTAATTAAAGAGCTTGCAAATGAAGTGGAACGACTACTGTGTCTCTCTCTTCTATAATTAGCACTCATATTCTTTTCCTCACAATTCAATAGACCCTAGAATCTTTGCAATTGCTTTGCCACTTATAAAGATGTTTAAAATCAGCGCGTTAGATTTTGTTGACGGCTAGGTAATTGAAACTGCTTTGCAAATTGCAATAGATTTAACTGCAGTTTGCGAATGATTAATTAAAGCTTTTTTAAGTACTTGATATTAAGGGTAAAAAAAGTAGGCAGGAAAACTGCAATAACCTTGAGTGAGAATAATTCGACGAGCAAGATTCAAGTATTATGAGGAGAAATCTATGCGAATAAATTCCTTTAAGGTAGCTTTAGCTGCTTTATTGCTAAGCACGAGTAGTGCTGCATATAGTGTCACGCAAGTAGATATTGAATTGCAGTTGTTACTTGATATATCGGGCAGTATTGATAGCTCCGAATATGACTTACAACTACTAGGTTATCAAGCGGCTTTTGAGAGTGATAATGTGCAAAATGCCATTATTAATGGTAGTGAAGGGCAAATTGCCGTGCAATTAATTATGTGGTCAGGGCCTAATCAGCAAAGTGTAATGATCGATTGGACCTTAGTTGATAGTGCAGCTAGCGCAGATACACTTGCGGCAGATATTGCTGCAATTGCACGACCATTTTCTGGCTGGACAGCAATTGGCGAAGCCATAGAATACGCCTACCCGTTGTTTGAAGATAATGGCTTTGAGGGGTTTGACCAAATCATGGATATATCTGGTGACGGTACAAATAATTCAGGTGTTGCACCAGGAATTGCCTCAGATAATGCTATTGCCGATGGTGTTGATACCATTAATGGTATTGTTATAACGACAAACCAAAATGTTGTTGATCAGTATTTAGATGAAGTGGTCAATGGTGAAACTCCTTTTCTACTAGCGCCGGGTAATTTTGACGACTTTCAAACATCAATCGAAAATAAAATTGTCGCAGAAATTTCAGGTACAAGCCCCACCGGTGCTGTTACTGTACCGGAGCCAGGAACTTTAGGTTTGTTTGCTATTCCAGTTGCATTTATGTGTTTTAGAAAGCGTACCATTAAGGAGAAAAAATCATGAAACTATTTACTGCAATTATATTGAGCATTGTTTTATTTTCTAGTATTGCTAGTGCAACACCTAATAGTCAGTTTGTTTTCGATTTTGGTGTAATTCGACATAATGATGTTGGCGAGCCTGTAGCATTTGAAAAAACCACGCAAATTCCCATTGTTAATGGGGTTGAAACCACACTTTATGGCTTGGTGGTAACCAGTGCAGGCGACGAACAATTTAATTTAAACTCGGTTCACGTTGTGCCAGTACAGAATAAAAATGGCGAATTGAAAAAAGTGATGGGTAAAACCATGGTCATTAGAAAGCGTGGGGCAATTTTCATGCGCACTGACTTTGATGATTTACCCGGTGATTATCAAATGGAAATTTATATTGATAATGAATTGCATCACACCATCAGTTACCAGTTGTCTGACATTTCGTTGGCAAAACGCTAAAGCAGGTGTTTCCTCACCAAATAGGACAAGGATGTCTATTTGCTGGTTTATAGTCATGTAATTTGACAATAACTGTAAAATTATTAGCTACTAGCCGTTAATATTATTGTAAATCTACCTGCAATTTGTCGTAATATAGATAAAATAATTAAAGCACAGATATGGAATTTACTAATGGCTGAAGCAATACCGGAAAACTCAACGGAGCAGGCAGCAAAAACGCTTGACCCTACCAAGCTACTAAAAGAAGAGCTTGATCAAGTCAGTCATTTTTATAATGTTATTGTGGAGTTTTTTACCAATTATAGTTTTCAGCTAGTTGGTGCCTTCATCATTTTTATTATTGGTTATATTTTTGCCGGTAAAATTGCGGGCTTAGTTTTACGATTATGTGAACGTCATAAGCTTGATGTTACGTTAAGTCGCTTCCTAGCCAATACCAGTAAAATGCTAATTGTGGTGATGATTACTATTATCGCGTTAGGCAAGTTAGGTATCAGCGTTACACCATTTATTGCGGCAATTGGTGCCATTTCTTTAGGCGCTGGTTTAGCTTTACAAGGCTTGTTAGCAAACTATGCTGCAGGTTTTAATATTATCATTATTCGTCCGTTTGTTGTTGGCGATACCATTACGGTACAAGGGGTTACTGGACTTGTAAAAGAAGTTCTACTGGCTTACACAATACTATCAGACGAAGACAATGTTGAAATAACCATTCCCAATAAGCACATAGTTGGTGAGGTATTACATAACTCTAAACATGACTCATTATTGGAACTAAGTGTTGGTATTGATTACAGTGAGAACCCATTAGAAGTGGTTGCAATGCTTGAAGACGTTATTGGCAAGCTTGATATTGTTAGTGAAGTTCGCAAACCATTAATTGGAATTGATGCTTTTGCTGATAGTGCGATTAATATTGCCGTACGTTTATGGACACCGACAGAGAATTTATATAGTGCCAAATACACGGCATATAAAGAAATTTATCTAGCGTTAGATCGTGCGAACATCAAAATTCCATTCCCTCAACGCGATGTTCACCTTATTAAAGAGGCTGTGTAATTGCGATCAGTTTTCATCAATTGATTAGTCAAAATTAATGTCGCTCAATAAAGCGCGTTTAGATCGATTTCTTGCGCAACATTGCCAAATTAGCCGTCGCAATGTACGGCTTATGTTGGCGCAAAATCGCGTTTTAGTAAATGGTGAGCTTGCTCATGATATTGACCAAGTAATAGATACCTTTAGTCATATCACCTTAGATGGGCAAGTAATACAAGCTAACTCTGCCCATTATATAATGCTACACAAACCTGTAGGTGTGGTTAGTGCTACGCAAGACGTTATCCACAAAACAGTTATCGACTTGCTCGATTTTCCCTATAAAAAGCAATTGCATATCGTTGGTCGTCTTGATCTTAATACTTCTGGTTTAATGCTACTGACAAATGATAGTCGCTGGTCTGAGCGTTTAACGCTACCTGAAAGTAAGGTCAGTAAACGCTACCTTGTTACTTTAAAAAACAAACTAACAGCAGACTATCTTGAAGCTTTTGCTAACGGTATGTATTTTGAATATGAAAATCTCACCACTCAGCCAGCAAAGCTAACTATACTTTCTGACTATCAAGCTGAAGTGGAGTTATTTGAAGGGCGTTACCATCAAATAAAACGTATGTTTGGCCGCTTTCGCAACCCCGTTGTTGCACTACATCGACACACCATTGGTAACTTATCGTTAGATCCCCAATTGCCACTAGGCGCAAGCCGAGCATTAACCGCTGATGAAGTAAGCTATATTTAGTTTCAAAATTGCTGTAATTTTTGGAAAAATTTTACTGATTAACTATCGTGTAAATATTATTGGCATATTTGACAAAGGTCGTTATGATTCAGCCCATAATTGGGCACTTTGCCTAGTCGATATTTTTTGAAGAAGGTGGAGAAAGCGTGACTAAATATATTATTTTGCTCATTGTACTAGGTTTGATTGTGAGCTTTTTTGTGCGTAATAATGCTAACCGTGAAGCAGCTAAAATAAATGCAGCAAAAGCGGCTGAGTTTTTACAAAGTAATAAACAAGTTGAAGGGGTTGTTGAAACTGACTCTGGCTTGCAGCTACAAGTATTAACCGCGGGTAGTGGTGAAGTGCATCCGAGCGCAAGTTCAAAGGTTAAAGTGCATTATCATGGCACCTTGCTTGATGGCACTGTATTTGACAGTTCAGTGGAAAGAAATGAACCTATCAGCTTTGGTTTAAATCAAGTGATTAAAGGTTGGACTGAAGGGTTGCAATTAATGGTGGTTGGTGAAAAAACACGATTATTTATTCCGGCTGAGCTTGGCTACGGCAATAACGCTGCAGGGAAGATTCCACCGGGGTCGTTACTTATTTTTGATGTTGAATTATTAGCAATTAATTAATCGTTTGAATGGTTATATTAGTTAAATAACTCCGGCTTAGCTCTTCCTATTTAGCTAAGCCGAAACTTACCTCCTTCGCAGAATAAGTGTATTTATTCTGTTCTGAATGCTTCTGCACTTAAGTGATGCCGATTAAGTAATTTATAAAATTCAGTTCTATTTCGTTGCGCAATTTTTGCTGCTTGAGAAACATTGCCTGCGGTTATCTTTAGTAACTTTGCTAAGTAATCTCGTTCAAACTTATCTCTGGCTTGGACAAAAGAAGGCAAAATTGTCGTTTTATCACGTAAAGCATTTTTGACTAGCATTTCACTGATCAAAGGCTCGGTTGATAGTGCAACACTTTGCTCAACAACATTTTGTAATTGTCTTATATTTCCCGGCCACGCGGCACTGATTAAAATTTCCATCGCTTCTTGTGAAAAGCCTGAAATATTAATGTGAGATTGCTCGGTTGAACGGGTTAAGAAGTGTTGTGCTAATAAAGGAATATCTTCCCTGCGCTCTGATAAGGGGGGCAATATTAATTCAACAACATTGAGTCGATAATATAAATCTTCTCGAAAGGTTTTATCAATAATCGCTTGTTGCAGGTTTTTATGCGTTGCAGAGATAATTCTCACATCAACTTTAACTGATTGTGTGCTGCCAACAGGCCTAACTTCTCGCTCTTGCAAAGCTCTTAATAACTTTACTTGAAAACTCATTGGCATATCACCAATTTCATCTAAAAATAAAGTGCCACCATCTGTCGCCTGAAATAATCCGATATGATTTTTTTCGGCGCCAGTAAAAGCGCCCTTACTGTGCCCGAATAATTCAGATTCCAGTAGTTGCTCAGGAATAGCTGCGCAGTTAATGGCAGTAAATTTTTGGTCATGTCGCGGGCTAGCTAAATGAATTGCTTTTGCTAATAGTTCTTTACCTGTGCCGCTTTGGCTATGAATTAATAGGCTAAAGTCACTTTTCGCCACTTGTTTGCTTTGTTGCAGTAATGATTCCATCACCGTGCTACGGCTGATGATTTTATCACGCCATCGATTATCGGCTTGGCTATGGTTGAGCTCGGCGGGTTGTAACCGAATCGCTTGTTGAACAATTTCCAGTAACTCTTGGCTTTCAAAAGGCTTAGTTAAAAAGCTAAAAACACCTTGTTTGGTGGCATTAATTGCATCAGGTATTGTGCCATGTGCGGTCATAATGATCACAGGAATGTGTGGATGCCTCTCTCGAATTTGTTCAAATAGTGCCATACCATCCATTCCTTCCATCTTTAAATCGCTGATCACTAAGTGGGGATGGAAACTCTCTAATCGGCCGAGTGCTATTTTGGCATTTTTTGCTGATTCAACATGGTAGCCAGCTGCAGAGAGACGAATACCAAGTAAACGCAATAAACTAGGATCATCATCCACGATGAGTATTTTATTGGTGTTGTTATCTGTATCTGTTGCAGTGCTAGGGGTATTCATTAAGTCATCTCTACATCTAATGGTTAAATTTTTTCTGGGTAATGTTGTTATTCATTGCTAATAACAAACTAACTATTGTTCTCGTTTATCTATCGTTTGATCTATTTCTTTCAACTGCGCAATGGTTTGCTGAAGTAAGGCTATCTGTTCTACTAATAACTGCTGCTTCTTCAATGCTGTTTTTTGTTGTTCTTGTTGCTTAACCAGTAGTCGGTTATGCATGAGCAGCCGTTGATTTAGTTGGTCGCGCAATAAGCTGATAAGTGCTTGCTCATTTGGGGTGATATTAGCAAAAGCTGCACTATTTCCTTCGTTTGTCATTTGATTGAGTAAAGCTTTAGCGCTGAAACTATTGTAAATAGGTGATTCTGGTAAGCTATAAAGTAGTAATAATTTAATTTGGCTATCGTAATCATTTATGGATAATTGATTAGGGATTATTGCTATTTTACTTTGTAATTTTTCAACTTCTTCTACGAGCTTTAACTCATTCAGTTGCTGCAAGGCTAGGTAGTATTCACCGTAACTAATACTGGAGTTTTTCGACTCTGGTGTGGCAACGAGTTGGCAACCAGAAAGCAGTAACGTGCTACTAAAGAGTAAAACGGGTATAGAAAAGTATTGATTAGTAAACATTAATCCTGCTCCTTTTGTTTAAAAGCACGTGGTAGGGTAATACTAATTTTAGTGCCTGTTTGCTGCTTTTGATTACTGATTAGCGCTATATGCCCATTGAGTCTGAGAATCAGCTCTTTTACGATAGTTAAGCCTAAGCCACTGCCTTTTACTAGGCTTTCTGCTGGCGGTGGTCCTTGGAAAAAAGCATCAAATATTTTACTTTGATTTTCATCGCTAATACCTACGCCTTGATCACTCACCGTTAATAGTAGTTGGCCTTTTTCGAGTAATGTTGAAAGGACAATAACTCCTTCATCGGGAGAGTATTTTATTGCGTTAGACAGCAAGTTATCGATGATTACCGCAACTTGCTTACGGTTACTGATCAAATAAATGTTGTTTAGTTGTAGGTCTAACTGAATTTTCTTACGTTTTAAATCTAATTTCTGTTCTGATAATACTTGGCTCACGGTGTCATCAATTAGCATTTTTTCTGAATCTTGCAAGCTGGTAGAGTCGAGCACAATATTGAAATCGAGTAAGTCTTCAATATGCTTTTGTAAGCGAAAAACACTATTTTTAATGATATGAGAAATTTCTTGCTGTTCAGCATTAAGTTCACCAACACTATGATCATAAAGTAATTCAGTGCCTTCGCGAATGGCTGCTAGTGGTGTTTTAAGTTCATGTGATATATGCCTTATAAAACTCGACTTTTGTAATTCAAGTGCATGTAATCGTGTTCGCATATTCTCTAATGCTTGCGCAATTTCCTGTATTTCTGGTGAGCCAGTAAGTTGTATTTCTCTATCAAATTTTCCTTGCTGTAAGCGTAAAATACTTTTTGTGAGCCTTTTTAATGGCGAAGTTATAAGAAAAATGAAGACTGTAGCAATTAGCAAGCTAATTGGAATGATAACTAAACTCTGTATCATTATATCGCGCGTCACTTGTGCAGCTTGCTTAATGTCATTGATATGTTGAGCATTTAGGGCATTGCTACGTTGACTCATTTGCTCATAAATTTCAGTCAGTGCATTAAACTTATCTTGAATAGGTTGAAGAATATTCGTGCTATTGGGTGGTTGTTTTTCAGCATTCGGTATGGATACTTTTACCAAATCTATTACTGTAGTCGCATAGCTATTTGCCAATTGTTGTAATTTTTCATCTTGGTTTGAGGCAATAAAATATTCTGTTATCACTAACATTTGTTGGCTCTGCTCTAGGTAACTCTCAGCTAAAGTCGTATCCCTCAACACTAAGTACTGTGCTGCGCTGCGCTCCATTTTTATTTGGCTACTTTTTAGTAGTTGTTGATTATCAAGAAGTTTTGCGACATCAATGATTGCGCCTTCGCTATCTTGAGCGAGAGTGTTTACCTGGGAAGCACCAAATAGCAATGCAATAACCAGTGGCAGGGCAACTAAGCTAAATCCGAGTAAAGTCAGCGACTTTATTGAAAGGTTTAGTATAGATAGGCGTTTAGGGCGCTTTAGGGGGTCTATTGATTTCACGTTAAGGATTTGCCACAACTCATCTAATTAATCTCTGTATTAGTTTTAGTTAAATTTAACTAAAAAACAACACTGTCTCTTTTTGGAGACGGGCTTTTTTATATGTATTTATTCTTACTAGTGATTGATTAATAATGATATTTTATGTTTTACCTATCGTTTTTAATGATTGATAAATAATCAATAAAATAAACTGTTGCTAATAGGTGACATTGTTTTGAGGTGCTTTTTGATTAAAGCTATATGTATCAGTTGGTTACAATGTTGGTACAGCATGTGCAATACCATCTCTGTAAGTGGCAATTGCCAATGGTAGGCATATTTATTGATGTGCTGTTAATCAAAATAAAAGGATTCAATCATGAATAATATTAGCTTAAAAAAACTTTCAATCACTGTTGTTGTTGCATCATTAGCGTCAAACCTTGTTTTTGCAGGTAATGACATCAATAAAGTTTTACCTAAAGTAGAGAAGTCTTCGTCTTCATTTTCTCAACTTGTTGCTAGTTATGATGCAGATAAAAGTAATACCTTAAGTGCAGATGAACTGGCTAAAAATGACACGCTAAGTAAAGTTTTCGCTAAAGTTGATGTAAATGGTGATAAACAAATAAGTGAAAAAGAATTTAATCAATATCTTGATAGCATGAAAAAATCGCTATCATAGCTTTTCCGGTTGCTGGTTAACAGCTCCCTTTTTTGCCGACTGTCAGCGTTAATTCCCAGCCAATCAGTCGGCCTTTTTACACTGATATCTAAGGCCCCCTCAATGAATAATCAGTCTTGTGAACAAACACTATCTCGTTATATGACAATTGATAACTGGATTTTTGAAGTTAAGTCCGTTCGTGCAATACGGGTTGAAAACTTTGGTAAACCATACACTGCAACAGCCAATTTAACGTTAAATGGCGATAGTGCCTATATCGATGGCTTGTTGACGCGAGAAGAAGATGACTTTACACGTGAAGACTATCAAGCTTTTGTTAAAGTGACGGAACAGTTAGACGTAAAAAGTTTTAATTTTGACCGTTTTAAACATAACCGAAGAATTACACATACCGTAAAAGTAACGCCATGCAATACCTTTAGACCAGAGTTGAAACTAGTAAAAGCATAGTTTTTTCTAATTATTAATCGGTATAATACGAAAGTATTTATTATTTGAAAGGGCGGTCAAATGAAATCGGTTAAAGTTGAACAGGGTTATATTACGCCATCAAAGATCATTTGTGTTGGACGTAATTATGCAGAACATATCAGTGAATTAGGGAATGAAATTCCTGATAATATGGTGCTTTTTAGTAAACCCAATGCTGCCATAGGGCATAAACTATCGGCGTATCATCAAGAAACCTTACATTATGAAGCGGAGCTTTGTTTTTTATATCAACAAGGAACGTTTTGTGCAGTTGCAGTAGGATTAGATTTAACTAAAAGGGCTTTGCAATCAAAATTAAAAGCGCAAGGTTTACCTTGGGAACGAGCTAAAGCTTTTACTGACTCAGCGCTTTTTAGTGACTTTGTTACTATTGATGCCATTGACCAAGAGTTTACACTAGAGTTAGATATTAATGGTAAACGACGACAAACGGCATCAGTTGCCATGATGTTGTATTCACCTTTGGCGATACTCAATGAAATTTTATCGTTTATCGCATTGGAAGATGGCGATATTGTGATGACAGGCACACCATCAGGTGTCGGAGAAATTATTGCCGGCGACCACTTTCAAGGTAAAGTTCTATCGGCTGGCAAAACATTAATATCTAAAGAATGGCGAGCAGAATAATATTTAACTTTTTCAGCCAAACTTTATTGCTTTATGTGTAAGTGTGAGAGAATCCTGTCTACTATCCATTAAATGTGAAAAGTTAATCTTAATGAAACGCGTAATACTTTATACGATGAACAATTGTCCTCATTGCCAAACCGCTAAGCGTTATTTTGAGCAGGAAGGTATTCCATTTCGTTTATGCAATGTAAAAACACCAGCCGGGCAAAAAGAGTTTTCTAAATTGAATATGCGTGGCGTGCCAGTAATAAAAGTTGCCGACCAAATTCTTAAAGGCTTTAACATTAAAAGCTTTAATCAAGCCTATAAGGGATAAGCGCTAAAATTCAATTCTTACATCAATTTTGCTGTCCTGTGCCCTCTGTGGCGTTATATTTGATTTTTATTCGTTTACGTATTTTTTTATGATAACGTAATGTTAAAAGTAAATCTTATTAAGTCATGGATGTAAAATGGGGAAAGCTTTAAAAACTTATTGTGCAAGCTTCATTATTTTATTTTTTAGCCTGATTGTTGATACTAGGGCAAGTGATACCGTTGACTTTAGCCATATGGATGATGAAATATTTCTTCAACCTTGGCTTTCCTATCAAAAAATAATTGGCAAGCAGTCTGTTGCTGAGTCCTATAATGAGTCTCAATATCTCTGGTGGTTAGTGCGAAAGGCGCAAGCTGAAAACCTCATTTATTTCTATGATGATTTCAATAATACCGTAAAGCTGGCAATGACAATTGTTACTGCCAATACCGCAATAGAGATTCAAGCGCGTTTAAATCTTTATCAAGGAATAATTCATCGACGTCAAGGTAACTATACGTTATCAAAAGAAGTGTTAAGCAAGGCTTTAATCCAAGCAAAAGAAGCCAATTTAAGCCGTCTATATATTTATGGTAAGCAAGAATTAGCTTATACGAAAACCTTAACGGAATTATTTGAAACCTCGCTTGTTGATATTCAAGAAGCCTATGTCGAGGCATTCGCCTTAAAAGATCAACTTTTAATTGCTGTAATTAATGAAACCTATGGTGCTATTTATGGTTATTTGCATGATTATGAAAAGTCGATTGAGTATTATCAGCGCGCGTTAGAGTCTTATAAATATTTAAATTACCCAGCACATATTGCTGAAGCAATTTATGGCTTGGCTTCAACCTATCGGTATTGGAAAAAGTATGATTTGGCAGTGGAGTACTTTAATCGTTATCAGCAGAGTATAGGCTACACACCAAATTCAAATATCAGCTTTTTTTCTGCTTATGGTTTAGGAATGACTTATGCTGAAAAAGGCGATTGTGAACTTGCCATAACTACTATCGATAAAGCATTAACATTAAAAGGTTTAGTTGATTACAATGCCGAATTATATAAACGAAAAGCAAGCTGCTTAGTGACGTTAGGGCAATTAGATGCCGCAGAAGAGGCGCTTTTTAATGCTGCAAGTGAGTTCTCGAAAGTACCTGATGTTATGGGCACAACATGGCAATTAGAGGTTATAAAGATTTCAGGTGAATTGGCTCATGCGCGTGGCGATTTTGATTTGGGCTATAAGATGCTTGAAAAATACTATAGTCAATATACTGAATTAATTATAAAAAAATCATCGAGTAGGTTAGTGAAAGTCAGAACCAACTTAGAGTACGAACGCCAACAAATAACGCAAGCATTAGAAAAAAATCGTTCGAAAGTTGAATTGTTAGAACTGGAAAAAAGTAAAAATAATAGCGCACAAGAAATATATTTTAATATTTTTATTGTCTGCATTGGACTAGCTGTATTGATAGTTATTTTAGTGCAAAACAGAAATAATAAAAAAATGCAAATGCTAACCATAAAAGACTCTTTATCTGGTGTCTTTAATCGCCGTTATATTTTTGAATATTTAGGTAAAATTATTTCTGGTAGTGACCCAACTAAAATGGAATTGTCAGTCGTTATAATTGATATTGATGATTTTAAGAAAGTGAATGATGAATTTGGTCACCCTATTGGTGATGCCGTAATTCGCCGCGTTGCCGATATAGGTAAAGAAGTTTTTCGCCAAAGCGATGTTTTTGGAAGAATTGGTGGTGAAGAGTTTTTATGTATATTGCCTAGAACAAACACGAGTGAAGCAAAAAGAGTTGCCGAGCGTTTTTTAACCTTAATTAATCAGACTAAAATGATTTCAGGTTATCAAGATAGCATCACCGTTAGTATCGGCATTGCAGGAATATCTAAAGAATGTATTGATGAAAAGCAGCTTTACATCAATGCTGATCAAGCATTATATCAAGCAAAACACCTCGGTAAGAATCAAGTGAATGTTTTTTAAACCTAAAACGTTATTCATTCGTATATCCAGAAATAAATAATAAAGATCGGCGGTCAATTTATTAAGCTGGTTTATATCGCTTACTTATGTAGTTACTAAAATTCGAATATTTATCTATTATGATTTCTTCCAAATGAACAGATTAAATAAGCTAGCGGAACATATTATTGCTGGCTTACAAAACTATATAAATAAAAAGGGCTATCGCCCCGTTATACATTTTGAGCTGGAAGGTTGTTATCAAAAACCAGTTGATTTAGCTGTTAATTACGATCAAATAAACCGTCAGCTAGCTGAGCTGAATATTGACGGGGAAGTGGTTGCTGAGTATTGGAGTAACCAATGGGAATATGTTTCTCTATTTAATGGTCAAAGCCCACTAAAAGAGGCTGTGAACCTCAGCCGTGCATTGTATTTTTTACCAAAACTGTTTGCTACTCAAGGTATTACGAAAACCTTGATTAAACCTGTGGTATGGGCTGGAGATAACGGTAAGTTAGCCTCTGGATGTGAAAATATTTTTAGTGGCGATAATCGAGCGGTTCATATCCCAAATGCCGTACAAATTAATGTTAGTTTACAAGATGAACATGGCAATAATTTACTGGTTGACGGTGATTTTGGTGAGCGTTTACAGCAACGCTTTTTGCAAACTAGTTTGGCGGCGAGTCTGATTTACCTGCCAGAAGAAGAGGCTTTTGAGCGTTTAGCGTTAAAGTCAAAATATGGCTTGGCAGAAGAGTTGTGTTCTCCCGTCGACATTTCAGGTGGGCATCAAGGTAGCATTGCTCTTTATCGTGATATTGGTAAACATAATCAGAAAATGGGTGTTGAGCCACTACTTTATGATGACAAAAACAATGTTCTGCTTAGCGAAAGTAACTGGCATAAAACAGCACGTATTGAGCACCGATTAGGTGCATCCAGTAAGGAATACAACCCATACTTGAATGTCATTTATGCTTTGCTCAATATCATAGACACGATTGATGATATTAAAGACAGTGTTAGTCTGAAAAAACAAAATTATGGTCAATTACCTAGCTCCTTACACGATCAAAGTAATCATGCCGGCGCAATTACGTTATTTGAGAATAATTACTGGTTTAGTCAGAGTATAGACAGAGTGCTTAATGGGACTTCGCATGGTTTTATTAGTGGCGAAAGTTTTGAAAAAAACACAGGGCAATTACTACAGCAGCATTATTTAAAGTTGTTTCAGCCGGCTGACATTATTTTTTAGCCTAGTCGTTGTAATATTTTAATTAAGATAAAGAATAAGATATGAAAAATAATATGATCACTCAATTAAGCTCTCCAACACTTGATAGTCCATCAGTCGCTGAGAAACGCCAAGAGCTAGTCGCTTACTTTAAAAATACTTGGGCAACTTATGAGTCGTTGTTTTCTCTCATTAATGATGATGAGGCGTATTTTTTAAGACCCGAGCGCTTGCGCCATCCATTAATCTTTTATTTCGGACACACAGCTACATTTTATATTAATAAATTGATCCTTGGGAAATACATTAACCAACGTGTAAATAGTCGATTAGAGGCTATTTGCGCGGTGGGTGTTGATGAAATGAGTTGGGATGATCTTAATAGCGAGCATTATGATTGGCCAAGTGTCGAAGAGGTGCGTAATTACCGTAGTGAAGTATATCAATTAGTGTTAAACCTTATTGAGAATATGGAACTGAGTTTACCAATTGACCAAGATTCATTAGCTTGGATTATTTTGATGGGGTGCGAGCATGAACGCATTCACCTTGAGACATCATCAGTCATTATGCGCATGTTACCATTGCAGTGGTTAACAGCTGACAATGCTTGGCAGCCATGCCCTGAATCTGCAAATGCACCCGAAAATAGCTTGATTTCGGTGGCCGCTCAAACTATTTTTTTAGGAAAGAAAGCTCAAGATAAAACCTTTGGCTGGGATAATGAATATGGAGCACTAAAGGTTGAAGTGGCTGAATTTAAAGCCAGTAAATTCCTTGTTTCTAACCAAGAGTTTTTAACATTCGTGGAAGCTAAAGGTTATCAATCGAAGCACTTTTGGTGTCAAGAAGGTCAAGCATGGCTGCAATTTAGCCAAGCTAAAATGCCGAGGTTTTGGCGTTATGAAAATAATCAATACTTACAACGTAACTTAACCAGTGAAGTGCCATTGCCATTAGATTGGCCCGTTGAGGTAAGTTATTTAGAGGCTAAAGCTTTTTGTCAGTGGCGACAAAGCCTAGGTGACAGTTACATTCGTTTGCCAACAGAAGCTGAATGGGCTTGCTTAAGAGAGAATGTAGTTGGTGAGCAAAGTCAGTGGCGTGAAGCACCTGGCAATATTGATTTAGCTTATTATGCTTCTTCTTGCCCAGTTAACCGCTTTGGTCATGGTGAATTTTTCGATGTCATCGGTAACGTTTGGCAATGGTCTGAATCTGCAATTGACGGTTTTCCTGGCTTTAAGGTACACCCGTTATATGATGACTTTTCAACGCCAACTTTTGATGGTAAGCATAATTTAATCAAAGGTGGCTCTTGGATATCAACAGGTAACGAAACGTTAGCTTCTTCTCGCTATGCTTTTCGTCGTCACTTCTTTCAACATGCTGGCTTTCGTTATGTTGAAAGTGATATCGAAGATGTACCAAAAACAAAAGTTAATGAGTTTGAAACCGATAAAAATATTTGTCAGCAATTAGACTGTTATTTTGGCGAACAATCATTAGCTTATGAAGATTACGGTCAACAGATCGTGGCCCATATAAAAACCTTATTAAGTAACAATGGTGTTCAAACAAATCGTTTATTAAATTTGGGCTGTAGTGTCGGGCGTGTAGCCTTTGAGCTAAGTGAAAGCTTTGCTCATATTGATGCAGTTGATTTTTCAGCTCGAACGATTCAACACGGGGTACAACTGCAAACTGGCGGCAGTGTTCGCTATACCAAAACTATTGAAGGTGATATTTGCCAATATCATGAACTCAAGCTTGTAGATGCTGTACCGAACTCGAAAAGTGAGCGTATTTTATTTAGCCAAGGTGACGGCTGTAACTTGAAGGATGTTTTTAAAGGCTACGATGTGGTGTTTGTTCAACATGCACTTGAGAAAAGTTATGATCCGGCAAGTTTACTTCGTAACGCTATTAGCCGTTTAAAGCCATCAGGACTGTTAATTATTCTTTCTGATTACCACTATCAAAGTCAGCATACCGAACAAAGTAAATGGTTAAGTGGAATGAAAATTAATGGCGAGAACTTGTTTGCTTTAGAAGCACTGAGAAATCGACTAGAGCCTAAGTATAATCTTACTAGCCAGCATGAGCTTTATCGCGTTATGGACGAGTCAGCGCGAAACTTTACCGTTGATAAATGTCAAATGACTGCATGGCGAATGAAGTAATTAATCATTATGGAATCGGATTTATCAATGTCTAGTGTGATATCAAAAGCAATGCCAAAGCACGCTTTACCTGCGCACATCGAATTTAGCCGGCAATTAGCACCTTATGTAACGGATAGTATTAGTGACTCGACTGCGCAGTCCTTTACCTTGGCGCAGTTATGTCAGCTGTCTAATACCGATGTTACCCACACTCAGCTGGAATACGCTTCTATTCAAGGAAGTGCTGCATTACGAAGAGCTATTGTTACTTTTCATCAAGGGCTAAATTCACATCAACAGCAACTCAGTGCTGATGACGCAATAACGTTTTCAGGCGCCCAAGAAGCGTTGTCAGCAATATATCAAAGTGTGCTGTGCCCAGGTGATGAAATTGTCGTGGTTACACCGAGTTACCCATCGCTAGTTAGCATGGCAAAATCACTTGGTGTAAAGGTTAGAGAAATTCAGCTTAGGCAGAGTAATGGTTGGAACATCGCCTTTGAAGACTTTGAGCGAGTGGTAAATAACAAAACGCGCTTGATTGTACTTAATTCACCGCACAACCCAACCGGAAACATTATTGACAGTGCGTTGGCTGAAAGTATTCTACAACTGGCAAAAAAATATCAGTGTTACTTATTAAGTGATGATGTATCGCAAGCGAGTAATTATGATGATGTTGCATTGGCACATCGCTATTTAGATTATCAAAATAGTATTGTGATTGGTGTCATGTCAAAGAGCTTTGGCTTGTCAGGTATACGTATTGGTTGGGCGATTACGCCTAATAAAGCCATTATGGATAATTTAAGAGCAATTAAAACAAAGAACTCTATTTGCTGCTCTGCTACCGATGAAGCGTTGGCACTTATTGCTTTAGAAAATAGTCAGCAAATATTAGCAACTAATAATAAAATTATTGTGCGTAATATTGCACTATTTGAACAGTTTGTTGAGCAACATAGTGACATATTGAACTGGTATCCACCTAAAGCTGGCATTCTCGCCTTAGTGGCAGTTAAAAATGTGCAATCGATGAGACAATGGTCAACAGAGTTAGCTAAAAATACTGGTGTTTTAGCACTGCCAAGTGAGCTATTTGGCCTTTCTGGAAATTACTTTCGGCTAGGTTTAGGACAGAGAGATTTTGCGAGTGTGTTAATGAAGTTTGCCGAATTTATTAAACCTTATTAGGCCAATAAATTCGGCATATTGTTAGCTGCTATTAAGCTGATTAGTTACCCCGCTATTTATAAAACGTAAAATAGCATCATGAAGAAGTGACAAATCGCTGCAATCAATACAAAAACATGCCATATCGCATGACTATACTTTTTGTTTTTTTGAACATAAAAAATAGTGCCTAAAGCATAGATCAAACCACCTAAAGCGAGTAGTGCTAAGCCTCCAGTATCCAGCTGGGCATTGAGCTTGTTTATTATTGTTAAAGAAATAAAGCCCATGCCTAAGTAGGTTGCAAGTGATAATTTCTTATATTTATTGCCAAATTTGATTTTGAATATCACGCCTAGAAGTGCAATTCCCCATATGATTGTCAGCATCAATATGCCGATATCATCAGCTAATGTAACTAGCATAAGCGGTGTATAAGTGCCGGCAATTAATAAATAAATCGCGCAATGATCGAGCAGTTTAAAAACCTTTTTAGCCTTTGCATTAAGTAAGGCGTGGTAAAGTGTTGAAGCGCTAAATAGTAAGATTAAACTGGTGCCGTAAACGGCAAAGCTGATAACTTTCAATACGTCACTTTGCAACCAAGCAAGAGTGACTAAAAGTGTTAAACCGGCAACACTAAGTAAAGTAGCTAGGCCGTGACTTATTGCATTAACAATTTCTTCTGATAAATCGTAGCTTTGTGTTTGCACGTATAAATTCTCAATAATTTCAGCGTACAAGTGTACGCAGTTGTATGTTAACAAATCGAAATCAATATTCCTAGAGGTCAGACCTTATGAATAACATTATGTTGGGAATAGGTGGAGGTAAATTGACATAAGTGGTAAGAAAAAATGAACTACTGTGAGGCTAAATTAAACTACAGGTACGTTTTAGCGGTGAGCGCTAATGAAAGCAGTATATGCACAGATATGGCTTGTCATAATAAGTGCAGCACTTTGCCTATCTAAACTTTTCTAAATAAAGCGCATCACATAAGTATTTTGCTATGCTGTTGAATTATTGTTGTTGAAAGGTCTATATACTGGCGTTAAAACGGCTAGTTTGGGTGAAAAAAAATAGTAAGGTACTATTTTGTATCTAAACTCTCGCGCTATTCTTGAGCGTTAGCGCTATATTGTCTACAATAGCGCACTTTTATTTATCTCAGGTCATAAACATGAACGACACTAAATCGCTTCCAGCTTTACCGGATCGCCTTTCAGGTAACCCGCGTAGCCCACATCATGTGGCTGAAATTTTCGAACACAGTATTGGTATTCGCATCAATGGTAAAGAGCGTAATGATGTTGAGGAATACTGCATTAGTGAAGGCTGGATAAAATTTCCTGCTCCGAAGGCATTAGATCGTCGAGGTCAGCCATTGTTGATGACGATGAAAGGAACGGTTGAAGCTTTTTATAATTAAGCTGAAATTGCGTAACGGGAATTCTTACAGTTGAATTGATGTAAAGTTACGATTGTGAAGAGTTACTTGTTATAAACGAAAAAGGGCCTAGAGAAATCTAAGCCCTTTTTGTGTTGCTAATCAAGCGCTGTAATATTGTTTGCTGTTTTATTCAGGGAAATAAAACATCGAGCAATAATGCATGTTAATACATCAATTACTCGATTTAATTTAGTTAAAAAGACTTAAGGTAAGGTAATAGTAACTGTTGTACCTTTGCCTTCTTGGCTATCTATTTTAATATCACCAGCTAATTTCTTCTTGACCAAATCATAAGTAGTACTCATACCCACACCCACGTAGCCTCGGCTGCTTTGAGTTGTAAAGAATGGGTCAAACACTTGTCCTATAACGGCTTTACTCATTCCTTTACCGTCATCAGAGTAAGTTATCTTAGCGCCACCCTTATTTCCTTTTTCGATTTTTAAAGCGATTTTACCGTTGCCATTATTATCAAAACCATGTTTTAACGAATTGTTAATTATATTTAGTAAAATTAACGCAACATAACTTGGTACCGATTTAATCGTTAACTCTCTTTCTCCAGAGTAGCTATAAACAATATCACTTTGACTGAATTCAAAGTCATACAACATCAGCATTTTTTGTGTGTAAGCGATAACATCAAAGCTTTGAATTTTAGTGTCATCTTGATCTGCGGCAATTAAGTTAAAGCTTTCTAGTAAGGTAACTACTGGCTTAAGTGCTGTTGCATTTTTAGCATCACCTGTAGTTTCAAGTTGAACTTGTAAATCATCTAAAGACAGACCAACTGCATAAGTAATATCAGTAGCTATATAACCTAGTGCGGCGAAATTTTCTGACTTAATTAATTGCTCTTCTCTAACAGGTAACAATGGATTTTTTTCATTTTTTGACGGCAATGGTGTCTGTAACGCTGCGTCTTTAGCCTTTTTCCACATCATAACTGCAGCAACTAAGGCAATGATGGCAATAATAAGAAATATATAAAATAACGTTTGAAAGCTTGATTGACCTTTACTATCTTCAACTTCTTTCGTTAATTTTATGACGCTATCATTTTTAATGTTGTTTTGCTTTTGAAGCTCATCGTTTTGTGTTTGAAGCTCTTCATTTTTAACTTTAAGTTCTTCAGTTAAAGCAATAATTGCGGTGTCTTGTTCTACATTACTTCCTTCATCAACAGCTTTCACACTTTGTTTACTTGCTTCTAACTGCTTTGTTTGAGCTTGCAACTGTGTTTCTAAACGTTCTAATTGTTGATTTTTAGATTTGATTTCTTGACTCTTCTTTGCATCTTCTTGCTGTGCAGTCTTTAAACGTTCAGCCTGTTCTTGTAGTGCTGCATAATACTTTTCTGAGTTCTCTTTACTTAAATTTAAGTTTTCACTCAATTCGTTTAATGAAGATTCTTGTTGCTCTATTTTGTTTTTAAGTGCTGATAATTGTTTTGATTTTTGATTTTTTAATGCAAAAGTAGGACTTACGGATAGGACTTCACCATTTTCTTTGTTATCTACAAAATAAGACAAGTCCGGCATTGTTAATTCTGCATCAAGAACATTGGCCTCAATAAGCTTAAAATCGATTTTAGAGTCTTGTCTGTCAAGTGAAATATCTACCATAGTCATAGACAAATCTTTACTATCTTCAGTGATAACTAGAACAGATGAATCGCCAATAAGTCTATCTACTAATTTTAATGATTTTCTTTGGTTAGGTGATGACAGATATAAAATATGAACATTTTTAGCTTCACTGAGTGTTTTTATCAAACGTACAGAAATATCTTTACCTTTTACTCCTTTGTTTTCAAAAAAACCGGTGAAATATTCATATTTTTCAACATCTCCGTAAACACCGATAACGAAATTTCGCTGCCTAACTTCAGCAGGCCAACTTACATATCTCGCTAACTTACTCACTAAAGTGGCTTTTTCATGATCTATCGTGGCAGCTTGTGCCCCAGTTTGGCCCCCTACAACAAGACTCATGCTAAAAATCAGTAACATAACACTTGATCTTAATCGTACAAACTTTGCTTTCATGACATACCTTACAATGCATTATTATTATAGTTATATAGTACGTTGAATTTATCTTAAATCAATATGTTTATTAGCAAGTTAACTAGGGGGAGATTTGTTTGTTAATTTCAGATGAAATATTGCTTTAGACGACAAATCCCTTAATTAATAAAGCATACAAACAGTTTTTCGAGTCAGAAATTCAAAATGTGAGTGATATGTTTTAGATATTAACTATGTAGATTTTCGATATTAATACACTTAATTAAAACACCTGTTTAAAAAAATTTGCTTTCCCTATCCTTTCAAGGCAAACTCATTTGCACTTTATTTCGTTTACTAGTTCATTATTGAAGAAGTTAGTAAATTAAATATTACCCGCTTGGTAGTAGTCTATGATTACGCATTACCAGTCAATCGACCCATAAAAGTCAGGAGAGTAGGCATGTTATTTCAAGGCAAAAGCCTTTCTGCCCAATTGTTAGATGACGGCATTGTAGAATTTAAATTCGATGCGCAAGGTTCAGTTAACAAATTTGATCAGGCAACGTTTAAAGAATATATCGCAGTTGTTGATGCCATTAATAATTGTAGTGAAGCAAAAGGGGTATTAGTTACTTCTGGTAAGCCTTCTTTCATCGTTGGTGCTGATATCACCGAATTCTTAGAGATATTTAAAAAGCCTGAAGCCGAGTTAATGCCTTGGATTAAAGAAGGCTCGGATGTTTTTGACTCATTTGAAGATATTAACCTGCCAACAGTTGTTGCCATTAATGGTTTCGCATTAGGTGGTGGTTGTGAAATGGCCTTAGCTTGTGATTACCGTATTGCCGATACAAGCTGTTCAATTGGCTTACCTGAAGTAAAATTAGGTTTAATGCCTGGCTTTGGCGGCACAGTACGTTTACCACGTGTTATTGGTGCTGATAATGCTATTGAGTGGATGTCGACAGGTAAAGCACACAAAGCGGTGCAAGGAATGGCTGTTGGCCTACTTGATGCTGTTGTAGCTCCTGAACATTTACGTGAAGCAGCGCTTAATATGCTTAACCAAGCTATTGCTGGTAAGTTAGATTGGCGTGCAAAACGTCAACCTAAATTAGAAGCGTTAAAACTATCGCCAGTTGAAACAATTATGACCTTTAATACTTGTAAAGGCATGATCGCGGCAAAAGCGGGTAAACATTACCCTGCACCAATGGCAACCGTAAAAACTATTGAAGCAGCTGCTGGTTTAGACCGTGCTGGCGCAATGGCATTGGAAAATGCTGGTTTTGCTAAACTAGCGAAAACTGATGCCGCGACCGCTCAAATTGGCCTATTTATGGCTGATCAAGTTGTTAAAGGTAAAGCGAAAAAAGCGGGTAAACAAGCCACTAAAGCTGTTAACAAAGCGGCTGTATTAGGTGCTGGTATTATGGGCGGTGGTATTGCATACCAGTCTGCTTATAAAGGCACGCCAATTATCATGAAAGACATTAATGACCAAGCGCTTGATTTAGGCTTAACAACGGCTGCCGGTATTCTTAGCAAGCAAGTTGAACGTGGTCGCATGAACGCTAAAAAAATGGCGGGCGTGTTAAATAACATCACACCATCTCTTAGCTACGACAGCGTTAAAGATGTTGATATTGTTGTAGAAGCGGTAGTTGAAAACCCGAAAGTTAAAGCTATGGTGTTGGCTGAAGTTGAAAGCCATGTTGCTGATGACGCTATTGTTACGTCAAATACGTCAACCATTTCAATTGATTTGTTAGCAGAAAGCGTAAAACGCAAAGATAAATTTTGTGGTATGCATTTCTTCAACCCAGTAAACAAAATGCCGTTAGTCGAAGTTATTCGTGGTAAAGAAACCTCTGATGAAACAGTTGCAGCTGTTGTGGCTTACGCAGCGAAAATGGGCAAATCTCCAATTGTAGTAAATGACTGCCCAGGTTTTTATATCAACCGTGTTTTATTCCCTTACTTTGCCGGCTTTAGCCAGTTAGTGCTTGAAGGTGCTGACTTTACTGCCGTTGATAAAGTAATGGAAAAACAATTTGGCTGGCCAATGGGCCCTGCATACTTACTTGATGTTGTTGGTATTGATACAGCTGACCATTGTACTGGTGTTATGTCGGCAGGCTTCCCAACCCGTATGACTAAAATTGACAACGACCCTGTAAGTGCTTTATATGCGAATGAGCGTTTTGGTCAGAAAAACGGTAAAGGTTTCTATGACTACGGTAAAGACAAGCGTGGTCGTCCAACAAAAGTGGCTGCACAAGCTGCTTATGACTTATTTTCAGTTGAAAACAAAGAGTTTAGCCAAGACGAAACTATTGCTCGCTTGATGATCCCTATGGTCAATGAAGTGGTTCGCTGTTTAGAAGAAGGTGTAGTTGATACTGCAGCTGAAGCCGATATGGGCTTAATTTACGGTTTAGGTTTCCCTCCATTTAGAGGTGGCCCGATTCGTTACTTAGAAACACTAGGCTTAGATAACTTCATTGCAATGGCTGATAAATACGCTCACTTAGGCGAAATTTATCAAGTGACTGACGGACTTCGCGAAATGGCGAAATCTGGCAAATCTTATTTTACAACCGATGTTAAAACAGCTTAGGCGCAGGAGAAAATCATGAAAGAAGTCGTTATTGTCGATTGCATCCGTACCCCAATGGGGCGCTCAAAAGCCGGTGTTTTTCGTAATGTTCGTGCTGAAACTTTATCAGCACATTTAATGCAACAATTGTTAGTTAGAAACCCAAATTTAGATCCTGCATTAATTGAAGATATTATTTGGGGTAATGTTAAGCAAACTAAAGAGCAAGGTTTCAATATTGCTCGTAATGCCCAATTGTTGACTGATATTCCAAAGTCTACAGGTGCTGTTACCGTTAACCGTTTATGTGGTTCTTCAATGCAAGCACTGCATGACGCTACAACCAATATCATGGCCGGCCAAGGCGATGTGTTTATGGTTGGTGGTGTTGAACACATGGGTCATGTACCTATGATGTACGATGTTGATTTTGACCCAGCACTAAGTAAGCACATTTCTCGTGCTGCCGGTAACATGGGCTTAACGGCTGAATTATTAGGTATGCAACACGGTGTTACTCGTGCAGAGCAAGACGCATTTGGTGCTCGTTCTCACCAATTAGCGCATAAAGCGATGCTTGAAGGTCGTTGGGCTAATGAAATCGTGCCAACATTAGGTCATGACGCAATGGGTGCTTTAACGCTTATTGAGCATGATGAAGTTATTCGTCCTGAAACTACCGTTGAAAGCTTATCGGGTTTACGTCCGGTATTTGATCCTGTAAATGGAACGGTAACTGCGGGTACTTCTTCTGCACTTTCTGATGGCGCTTCTGCAATGTTAGTCATGTCGGCAGAAAAAGCGAAAGAAATGGGCTTAACACCACGCGTTAAAATTCGCGGTATGGGTGTTGCAGGTTGTGATCCATCAACTATGGGTTTTGGTCCAGTTCCTGCCACTAAGAAAGCATTAAAACGTGCTGGCTTAACCTTAGCAGATATTGAATTGGCTGAGTTTAACGAAGCATTTGCTGCACAAGCGTTGTCATGTGTACGTTCATTAGGTTTAGAAGACAAAATGGATGACATGATAAACCTTAATGGTGGCGCTATTGCACTAGGTCACCCATTAGGTTGTTCGGGTAGCCGTATTTCTGGCACCTTGATTAACTTAATGGAAGCACAAGACGCTAACATTGGTTTAGCCACTATGTGTATTGGCTTAGGTCAAGGTATCGCAACAGTATTTGAAAGAGTGTAATTTTATCAGGCACTTTTTATAATAAGTTTGTGCTAACTTCTTGTTAGTCATCTTTTGAAAGCCCAACTTTGGTCGGGCTTTTTTGTTTTCCTTTAATAAACATGCTTAACATTCGATAAGTACAATATTTAAAAAGCTCAATCTTTACGGTTAAGAAAAGGCTTTAGCCGTGACAAGCCTTGCGTAATTTGGTCTTCGCTTTGACCTGCAAATCCGAGCCTAATAAATTTATTTTCATCATTTTTAGACTCTAAATGAAAAGCCTTTTCAGCTAATAAGAAGATGTTATTTTCTTGTGCTGATTTTGCTATCTCTTCTGCATTACCCCCAACATTTACCCATAACGTCATTCCACCTGGAGGCACGGTAAAGTCGAGTTCTATACCTTCTGCTATAAAACTGTTTAGTGTTTCCACCATACACTGTCGTCTTTTTTGATAAATACGTGTCGCTTTTCTTAAGTGGCGTTCAAATGCACCATCTTTCATCCACCGAGCTACAGCATCTTGCAATACCACGTTGGCTTTATGGTTGATCATTGTTCGATAGTTGACAATGTGTGCGGCAAGCGATTGGTCTACCGCAATAATACCCAAGCGAACTCCAGGGAACATAATTTTAGAAAAGCTTGATAAATATATAACTAGCCCCGCAGGATCATTAGCCGCCATAGGTGCTAATGGCTGACTGTCATAATGAAATTCGTGATCGTAATCGTCTTCAATGATCGGCACATTGTATTGCTGTGCTAGCTGATAAACTTTTATTCGCTGCGCTGCGGGTAGTGTGGTGGTAGTGGGGTATTGATGAAGCGGAGTTAAATAGAGCAGGCGAAGTTTATGTTGCTTAAATAATTGCTCAAGGTGTTCGACATCAATACCTTCTTTTGTTTGTTTAACACCGATAAGTTCAGCGCCAGCATTTTTCAATGCGTTCCAAGCTGGACGATAACCTAAACTTTCTACCGCAACCTTGTCGCCTGGTTTTAACAAAATTTGTGAAATAATGTATAGCGCTTCTTGGCTACCATTAACGACAATTATTTCTTTATTAGCAATTGCTCTCACTCGACGTAAATAAGTACTAACTTCAGTAATAAAGGCTGGAAAACCATTGTTATTTCCGTAGTTCAATTCATTAATCTGTGGGCGGCTCATTGCTTCATTTACGTAGCTTCTAAATTCATTAAAAGGGAACAATGAAATATCAGGGTTACCGCCAGCGAAGTTAAATTGGTAATCGCTAGCTTGGCGCTGCAAGTTATTATTTTCGGTTTTTACCAACCGCCACTGATGTTTATTGCTGACATCATTAAGGTTTTCATTACTTTTTAGTGAAAGATAAATTGGTAGTGTTTGCGCTACGGAATAACCTTGCCTTTCTTTGGTTTCAACCCAGCCCTGTGCTTCTAATTCATGATAAGCCGACATAATGGTATGACGATTAACTGATAACTGTGCTGCTAAGGTACGCGCTGAAGGTAACTTTTCACCAGTAGAAGCGTTGCCATTCTTAATGGCCTGTCGAATTGCATTAGCGATTTTTAAATACAACTTCTCTGCGCTCTCTTCTAAAGTTAGATTCAGTATCTGCATTGGATATAGTTCTTTGGTATAGGTAATTTATTTAAACTGGTTGTTTTGTTTATACCATAAAAAGAGAGAATACCAATCATCACTTTTAAATAGAGTAAGTTATGTTTAGCCCCAAAGCCATTACGTTGAGTACCAATAAAGTCATGCTACGACCATTAACACTTGAACACTTAGATGATTTTTATCGTGCCGGCGCTTTTCCGGAGGTTTGGCGTTGGTCTTTACCTGACAAATGTACGTCAAAAGCAACAGCCAAGAATTGGTTGAATTATTCACAAGCAATGGCTGATAAAGGTGAACATGTACCTTTTGCTATTTTTGATGATGAAAGCGGAGAGTTGGTAGGGAGTACGCGTTACTGTTCAATTATGCGCGAGGATAGAAATTTAGAAATAGGTTTTACCTTTATTACCCCTAAATACCAGCGTAGCCATATTAATACTCACGCTAAATATTGCTTATTAAAGCATGCTTTTGAAGAGCTTGGTGCGATAAGAGTTGAGTTTAAAGCTCATGAGAAAAATGAAAAGTCACGTAAAGCGATAGCAAGGCTAGGTGCAACATATGAAGGTCTGCTTCGTCATCAGCGTATTCTGTCTGATGGCACTTTTCGCAACACCGCTATTTTTTCAATTATTGCTAGCGAATGGGCGGCTATAAAGTCAACGCTAGAAGCAAAAATGTAAAGTACAGGCACGGTAAGAAAAGCAGCAAAGGCGTTATTATGTATATACCAAAAAAATTTAAACAAAGTGATACAGAGGCATTAAAAACATTGATGGTTGAATATCCTTTTGCAACGCTTATTGGCAGCTCTGAATTAGGGTTAGAAGTGAATCATATACCACTAATGTTGAAGCAAGTAGATGGTAAAGACAAACTACAGGGACATATTGCTAAAGCTAATCCATTATGGAAAAACATCGCTAACAAAGCTGAAGTGTTGGTCGTGTTTAACGGACCTAATTGCTATATATCACCTAACTATTACCCAAGTAAAATGGCCACGAGCAAGGCTGTGCCAACATGGAACTATGTTGCTGTGCATGTAAAAGGGCTTATATCGTTTGTTCATGACAACACACGCAACCTTGATTTACTTGGCAGCTTAACTCGTCAACATGAGGCACTACAGCCCAAACCTTGGTCTATTGAAGACGCGCCAAAACAATACATAGCAAAAATGCTCCCCGCTATAGTCGGTATTGAAATTGATATTTCCTCAATAGCAGGGAAGTGGAAGGTGAGCCAAAACCAACCGACTATCAACAAGCAGGGAGTTTTTAATGCTTTGTCTGGTGAAAACGAAAGTCATGCACTAAAAATAGCTGAATTGGTTAAAAGTCATATGGAAGAAATGACGTAAGTTGTATTTTTAGAAGAGAAAACTATAGGGGACTTAGCTTGAACTGGCACTTTTAAGTATTGGAGGGTAACTAGGTGTAGTAGCTCATACTTAATTTCAGAGCCTGACTTGACCTAATCGTACAGTGGGTTAGGTTAGTAATGAGTCTGAAGCTGTTTTGCAAAAACCTGTAATATGGCCACTTTGTGCGCATTGCTGACATTAGTAATCAATCTTTTTCCTATATTCTTTAATGAACAAAACAGTAATAACCTAACCTGTCCATAAAAAACTATAATATTAAAATAAGAGTTTGAAATTAAAGAATATTAAGCTGATTTATTCAATGTTCAAGCAGGTGGGAGTTAAAGGTAATGTTAACACTTTAGAGTTCTAGACATAAAACTAGCAATAAAGTACTAAATAACCTCAACTAATTGAAGGAGTTACCCATGTCATATTATTTTACAATACTATTTTATTGGACTCCCTAAACAATCTCAACTAATTGAAATATATGTGTATTTAACTTGAGGCATGTTTTTTGTATTACATTTTATTAAAAATAACAAATATAATTTACAACATTTAATGGAATTAAAGGGAATGTCATATGAAATTTAAATTATTTAATATCGCTTTAGTAGGTTTAACTCTATCAATATCAACAGTGGCAAATGCTGGCGTAATTTATTGGGCAGACTGGAAGTCAGGCACATCAACAGAAGTACTTGGAGAGTTTGTAACTAATACATCAACAATCGATATTACATATACTAACCCTCAAGGTATTGCTTTTTTACAAACAGGTACAGGTACAGATTATTTTCGTAGTTTTCAAGATCCTTCCATATCACCATATACTAGCAGCGAAGTTGATAACACTCCTACAGCTTCAGAGATGATAGGTTTGAAAAACGCAGGAAACCAAACTCTTTCATTCTCAGAGTCAGTGGCGAACATTGTTTTTTCTTATGTTAGTTTAAATGGTAATGGTTACTCTTTCGATCAGGATTTTGATATTTTATCTGTTGGAGGAGTCGACGGTAAAGCTGCTGGGTACTGGGGGTCGGGAACTTCTTATAAGAATGTTATTGATCACGGAAATGGCGACATTGAATATCAATTGCTTGGTACAGGCGAACCACATGGCACAATCCAATTCAAAGGCGCTTTTGATAACGTTAGCTGGAATAGTTTAAGTAGTGAAAACTGGAACGGCTTTACTGTTGGGGTACAAGGAGCTTCAAAAGATGTATTTACTTCAGTGCCTGAGCCATCAACACTTGCTATTTTTGCACTAGGAATAATGGGTTTAGCATCACGCCGATTTAATAAATAATTATTTATAAAAATTTATTTTAGAAAACATCAATCATAACGATTGATGTTTTTTTGTTTCTGATGATTAGGGGGGGGATCTTTCACATCCTCTAGCTCTATTCCAATATTAATAATTCAGAGATTTCACTAAGTAGTTTTATGACTTTTCGGTGCGCAAAGAAGAAGTAAGGTTTTGCAATTATGAGTGTTCGTTGAGGTCAACTGAATACCAGTTAGTTGACCTAAGCAAGTATATAGCTAATTTCAAAATCATTGACGTAGCGGACGTTCCAAAATCGGTTTTGGACTCATTTCATTATAAAATACAGTTATAGAACGAGAACAATATCTATGACTGCTGCAAGCTCATTGCTGCCGTTGACCTTCTATTCAGAATCAATTTATCTGCACACTTGATTCTTTAGTTTCTATTTAAGTTTATTTGCATAAGAAGCTGACTTTTAGAACTTATGGAAATAAATATAAAGCTTTAGTGACCATTATTTTCGTTTGAAAGAGTCTATTAGTACATCTTCACTAAATGCCGTTGGTACTACACCTTCGGAGGCATAAACATAGAGTGTGCATCGAAATATGTGTGTTATCAAAGATTGTAAATAAATGACAACAAAGACGAGAAACGGAGCAATCAATAGACCAACCATAAGCACCCATAAACCTACCTTGAATCCAGCGGCTGCAATTCCAACCCCTAATATTATAGGAGTTACAAAGCAAGCCAGTATTAACAACCAACTAAACATAGTAATCGCAAGAAACCCAATAACCCCTTCGCCCCAAGTTCGTTTAATGAGCTTGGCTGAATATTTTAAGTAGTTAAGAGGATTCGATTGGTTTTCTTCACGTATCAGTACGGGTATTGCAAAAACTGTGACAATACTCCATGCAAAACCAATTAATCCCATAATCCAACGACCTATAAAATCGAATTGCTCTTCCAATAAGCGTATCACGACACCAAAAATACCTGACAATAAAGACCAGAGTAAAATTGCTTTAATCTTTTTCGTTGCAGTTTTAAAACCTCGGAAAATAAAAACACGTTGACCATTTATTGCTTTAAGTAATTCACTATAAAAAGCCACATTAATAAAGGTAGCAACGAACATCATTAACAAATAGATTGCGATATATCCTATCATAGTAATATTCGATAAAATCTCAAATATTCGTTGTAAGAAGCTGTCCCCATTAAAGTCTATTGACCAACTCCCGTTGGCTCCTGTGACTACCATGGCTGTTAGAGTTTCCCATAAGGGTACGAGAAAAAAACTCAAAATAATCAGTCCTGGTAACAGATTGAAAAGAGGAAATATTAATAACTTTTTGTTGCTCTTAAATACCGAAAAACATGACCTGAATATTTCTAAACTTTTTTTAAATTTCCTATACATTATAATCTCCCTAAAATAAAACTCTTTACATCGTCATCTGTAATTGAAAAGCTTTTGGCTTCAGATAACAGGTTGCTATATAACCTTTCTATTTGCTTATTTTTATCTTCTGTTGAAAGTGGTTTAGTTTCAGGCTTGACGATAAAACACCCCTTTCCAGCGTAGCTTTTTACTACCCCTCTTAATTCAAGTTCCTTATAGACCTTAGCTACGGTGTTAACATTTATATCCAGCTGTTCTGCAAGTTTTCGAAGTGGTGGTAATTTTTCACCAATTACAAGTTGTTCATTGTTTACAGCAGTTATTATTAAATTAATCAATTGCTTATAAACAGGGATGCCTGAATTGTACTCAATGTGTAGTAGTTGCTCCATCAATCACCCCTCTATCACTTGTACTACTGTAATATAACTATAGTACAGTTTAGCTATCTCAGTCAACTCAATTAACTTATATGTGCAGTCTAATTCAATTGATTGGTTTGCAATGCCTCCTAACCGAACTCAAGTTCCAAGCGAATTTGACGTAATAAATTGAAAAGCTTATGGTATCTTCAGAGCGATAAGCGCAAGTTGCTAAGTTCCGCTCTGCTTCATATTTTAGCAAACAATTTTTAGCCCATTAAAAGGGACTATGCTTAAGGAGTAGTATGGATTTTTATGAGCAATCATCAGGTCGTGGTATGGAAATCGTTGTAGGGATAGTTTTATTCTTCATTGCACTAGTTTTTACCGCCCTAATATATTTGATAGTTTCAAATGCAACTTTGAATTATACATCGGTGTAAGGGGTAATCACTTTCGGTTTTTGTACTTTTGGGTTTGGGAAGCTTGGTTATAGGTTGGTTTTTAATAAACCAAGAAAAGGTGGTGCCTTATTAGGTGCAAATGCGCTTAAATTTGGTTTTATCTTTTTCGGAGTAAGCTCAATTATTATGGGACTGTTTTCCATCAGCCAACAAGATATTGCCTCGGCTTTAAGTGCTGCGACTATGTTAGTCGCTTGTTTGTATGGTTGGCAAATGGCTAAAAGTCGTTCAAATAAATAAACTTATCAACAAATTAGACAAATACAATGTAGAACAAGTCGAACAGCCGTTTAGTGGAACTTGAATTCATTCCAAAGCAATTACGTGAACGACTGCTGTGGTGGCACAGTTGCCAGTCAGTCTTAATAGATTATTGGCAAAAATTTATCATCGAATAACTCGTTTTCATATACGAGGAACGTCCGCTATCAGGAAGCTGTTAACGTAATGTGGTTGTTCAGTCATGTCCGCTCTAGATCAAAACATACAAAAAAATACAATCTGAATTTTAAAATGTACATGTCTCTAATGTGGCAATAGTTAGCGTTTATGGTAAGAGCTATTAAGGCGGGAAAGTCGCAATAGCAGTCTTGCTATCCATTAAAAAATATATAATTTTTCAGTTTATATGAAGGCCTATTATTGAATTTGTAAGATCTAATTCTGACTAAACCAATTTAGATTTAACTAAGTTCAGGTTTAATTAAGTTATTCTAATCATTTAAATACAAAGTACCATTTAACTTAATCTTTGTAGACCATTCCTCCGACATGGTTAATGCATTTTCTATTTCCTCAGGGTTTAGCTGCGAGTATAACTTTTGTTGAAACCATGAATATCTATTATAGGTTTCATTATTTTGAGTAAACTCAAGAATTAACTGATTAAATGCGTAAGATTTAACATAACCATTTCCGGCAATGATTTGTGAGCGACTCATATTAGAAAGCTTTGCTAATGCCTTGATGCTGCCGTTTTTAGCCGCTTGTTCCAAAAAGCTGACTTTCTGTTCAATAAAACTATCGCGCTTTTGAATAAAATCTCTTCGCTCTAGCTCTTCGTAGCCTTGAGATTTCATGAAGAATTCTGGAGTGATGCTACCAAAAACTTCCTGTGCTAAAACGTAGCCATTACTGGATGCGGCCTCTAAGTACTTATAGAACTGATTGCGTTGTTTCTGTTTAATACCAAAACAATACTTGTATCTTTCATTTATTTTATCAACGGCTATATCTGCATCGCTGTATTCGTAAGCTTGTTCTAGTTTCTTCTCAGTGCGGTTTCATCAATAGGAGCGTAATAACAATGCCTAAGATTCATCGCAATAATATAGTTCGCTTCACTATCTCCGGTTGCCGCGATAATAATTAGTTTGTCGAGATGTTCTTTAAAGTTTCCATCTAACTTCCAGCTAGGTTTATGCATGATGACCATTTGAGCATTTTGTATTGATTTTCCTGCAAAAGCATTAGCATTTGGTCTCTTTGTAGGAATATCGTCTGTTTCTTTAATTGTTGATTTTGAGAACAGGGGGTTTTGGGAGCTGAGTTCAACATTAGAGGCGTTTAAAACTGAATTACTATTTATCCAATTGAATAGAATAATAGCTATGCTAGCAATAAAAATTATAGATATGAGGTATATATTAATTTTGCGTAGCGCCATGAAATCATAGGTTCCTTATAAAGTAAGCTATAAAAATATAGATATGTGCAACGTTGCTGGTTTATTACGTTATTTACTTATCAGGAAAACCAGTACGCTAATATCGACAACATCGGATTTGCAGAGCTTAATGCATTAAGCTCTTATAGCCGCTTTACTGACTTTAGTGGTTGTCATTTTAAATTAAAATCGATCAGTACAAAGTATCTGTTCGAGCTAATACCAATGAGGCTGCCTAAGTAACTATTTGAGTCATCTATCTCAATATAATTTCTTTAATCCTTTTAAGTATTTTCCATGCGATAAAGCACGACATCTAAATCGCCTAATTGTGAGTCTGAATGAATATAAGACTTAATATATTCCATGCCCATTTTTTTCATCACGCCAACTGAACCGTCATTGCCATGCATAGCAACAGCGCTAAAGCATTTGTTTTCTGGCAATTTAGCTAATACTTGGTGAATTTGTATTGCTGCTTCAGAGGCATAGCCTTTTCCCCAAGTTGATTGCAAGAAACGCCAACCTAATTCAATATCATTCCAAATAGGCTTGTCAGAGAAAAAGTCCATCGGGCGAACTAAAATCCAGCCAATGTCTTGTTGGCTTTCGGTAATGGTTACTTTCCAAAGCCCCCAACCCTTATCGATATTTTTGTAAGCGTTAAGTCGTGGAATGAATTTGTTTTTAATATCTTCACGGCTCGTCATACTGCCGCCATTGATATAACGCATAACGTCAGGGTCTTGGTCGAGTTGAAATAAGAATTCGCTATCACTTTCGTCAATCAATTTAAAGCTAAGACGTTCTGAATTTTCTATATGCATAAGTGTCCCAAGTGTTTACTTTTCAATAAGTTAATCATAATAGTATTTCGTTAGATTTTCATTAACTAGTTGTTAACTTCTAGCATAGCTAGACATAGATATTCGTCTCCCATATGATTGTGGGCAAAATAATAACAACTTACTATTTGGTAAATTATGAACGCTAAAAAAATAATCTTAAGCTCTTCGGTATTACTGGCTATATTTGGTCTTTCCGGCTGCGGCCAAGATACTGCACCGGCGGCAGTAATAGAAAAAGAAGTTACTACACCAGAACAAATTACAGCGGTTACTTATCCAACAACAAAAAAAATTGATGTTGTTGATGATTACTTCGGTACAAAAGTAACTGACTCTTACCGTTGGTTAGAAGACGATATGAGCGCGGAAACAGCTGAGTGGGTAAAAGCACAAAATAAAACCACTTATGGCTATTTAGAGCAAATTCCTTACCGCGATAAAATTAAATCGCGCCTAGCCGCATTGTTAGATTATGAAAAAGTGGGTATGCCATTTATTGAAGGCGACTATAGCTATTTTTACAAAAATGATGGACTACAAAATCAGTATGTTTTGTATCGTCAAAAGGGTGATGAAGCAGCAGAAGTATTTTTAGATCCAAATGCTTTTAGTGAAGACGGTACTGTTTCTTTAGCGAGCATTGAATTTAGTGAAGACGGCTCGCATGCAGTTTACCTTATTTCAGAAGGTGGCAGTGATTGGCGTAAGGCACGAGTTATTGATACTAGAACTAAAGAAGTGCTTGAGCCTGAATTAATAGATATTAAGTTTAGTGGTCTTTCTTGGGTAGGGAACGAAGGTTTTTACTATTCAAGTTACGACAAGCCTAAGGGCAGCGAACTTTCTGCGAAAACTGATCAACACAAACTTTATTATCACAAGCTAGGCACTGCGCAATCAGAAGATACCTTAGTATTCGGCGGTATTGATGCAGAAAAGCATCGTTATGTTAGCGGTGAAGTAACGAAAGACGGTAAATATTTATTAGTGTACGCCTCTGTTTCAACATCAGGAAATAAACTATTTATTAAAGATTTAACTAAAGCCGATGCGCCATTAGTTGAAGCGATTGATAATACCGACTCTGATACCTACATGGTTAGCAGTAACGGTGATGACTTATTATTTGTCACTAACAAGAACGCACCAAATAAACGCGTTGTAAAAGTTAGCGCATTAAAGCCAAGCCCTGAAAATTGGGTTGACCTAATTCCAGAAACAGAGAATGTGTTGTCTGTATCTACAGGCGGTAAATACTTATTTGCCAAATACATGAAAGACGCTACATCATTGATTCAGCAATACGACTTAAATGGTAAGCTAATTCGTGATATTACATTACCTGAAGTTGGTACTGCAGGCGGTTTTAGCGGTAAAGAATCGCAAGGTAACGTTTATTACTCGTTTAGTAACCAAAAAACACCTTCAACTATTTTCACCTTAGACTTGGCAAGTGGTGAATCTACTGTACACATGAAGTCGAAAGTTAAATTCAATAGCGATAACTTTGAATCAAAACAAGTATTTTATACTTCAAAAGATGGCACTAAAGTACCGATGATTATTACCCATAAAAAAGGCTTAAAGCTTGATGGTAATAATCCAACGATTCTTTATGGTTACGGTGGCTTTAACGTAAGCTTACAACCGCAATTTAGCTCTACTCGTGCTGCATGGTTAGAATTAGGTGGTGTTTATGCTGTCGCTAACTTACGTGGCGGTGGTGAGTACGGTAAAAAATGGCATAACGCTGGTACGCAATTGAAGAAGCAAAACGTTTTTGACGACTTTATTGCAGCCGCTGAATACCTGATCAGTGAAAAAGTGACTTCTTCTGATAAATTAGCCGTAATGGGCGGCTCTAACGGTGGCTTACTTGTTGGCGCGGTAATGACGCAACGTCCTGAGCTTTTTAAAGTGGCATTGCCGGCGGTAGGTGTACTTGATATGTTGCGTTACCATACCTTTACTTCAGGTGCTGGTTGGGCATATGACTACGGTAAGTCTGATGACAATGCAGAAATGTTTAACTACTTACTTGCATATTCTCCAGTACATAATGTAAAAGCTGGTACGCATTACCCTGCAACGATGGTGACAACTGGCGATCATGATGATCGTGTAGTTCCTGCTCACTCATTCAAATTTGCTGCTGAATTACAAGCGAAGCAAGCAGGTGCAAACCCAACCTTAATTCGTATTGAGACTGATGCGGGTCATGGTGCGGGTACGCCGATCAGTAAAACGATTGATCAGTACGCTGATATTTATGGTTTCACGTTATTTAACATGGGTGTGAAGGATATTTAATTCCGCCATTGTTAAGTCAGTAAAAAAGCCTGCATTTGCAGGCTTTTTTGTCTTCAATATAAGCTGTATGCCATGTTTACTGAGATGTTAATGAGCGGCAATTATTAGCGCTAATGCGGCTTACTTTAAGTGCTCATTAAAATAATCAGTCATCATTGTTTTTAAATGTAACGTTGTTCCTTCACCTTCCCTAATACCATGGCTTCGGTTCGGGTAAGACATAAAGTCAAACTGACGATTATGTTTAATTAACTCGTTAATTAATCGCTCAGTGCCTTGGTAATGCACGTTATCATCACCTGTGCCATGAACTAATAACAATTTACCTTGTAAATTTTTAGCATGAGTAATTGGTGAGCCTTGCTTATAACCTTCGGCATAGTCAGTTAATAAACCAGAGTAGCGTTCTTGGTAAATGCTGTCATATAAGCGTTGATCGGCTACTGGTGCTAGAGAAATCCCTACTTTATAAAGCTCAGGATAACGAAATAGCATGTTCAATGTCATTGAGCCGCCACCAGAATGTCCCCAAATACCAACACGGTCTGAATCTATATATGACCAACGCTCCGTCATTGCTTTTAGTGCATCAGATTGATCACGAGATGATAAAATTCCGACCGCACCATAAATAGATTTACGCCACTCTCTTCCTTTAGGTGCTGGTGTACCACGGTTATCAATAGAGGCAACAATAAAGCCTTGCTCAGTTAGCATTTGATCCCAAAAATATGCATTTCCGCGCCATCTATCTTGTGCTGTTTGTCCTGCAGGTTCGCCGTATACATAGAAAATTATTGGATACTTTTTACTGGCATTAAAATCAGCAGGTCGCATGATGTAACCATCAAGCACTACGCCATCTTGTGCAGTTACTTGAAAAAACTCATGTTCAGGTTTTGCCAAAGCAGCCATTTTCTCGTTTAGCTTTTTGTTAGCCATCAGTAAGTGTTTACTTTGGTGGCCTGATACTTTTATTAAACTTTTTTGTGTTGGTTTAGAAAAACTGGAATGAGAGTGAATGGCCCACTGGCCATCTGGCGACATTTGGTAGCGATTTGAACCTGAAAATTCTTCAGGTGTTACTCGTTGATTTGATAAAGTGCCATCTAGCTTACTGCGATATAAATAGCGCTGAGCAACGTCATCTGGCGAAGCAATAAAATATACCCAACCATTTTTTTCATCAACGGCTTGTATATCGGTAATATCAAAAGCACCGTCAGTTAAGTTCACGATATTAGTACCATCACGCGAGATTTTATAAATATGTCGCCAACCAGAGCGTTCACTTTTCCAAATGAAATCATTACCGTTTTCTAACCAACGAGCGTCATCATAAAAGTCTAGAAAGGTTTCTTCTTGCTCGGTCATTATTAGGTCAACTTTACCGCTATTACGGTTAGTCAGATAAAGTTTGTTGGTGTCTTGCTTACGATTAACATGCTGAATTAGCACTTGCTCTGAATTACCAGACCAATTCATGCGGGGAATGTACATTTCACGTGAGTTATTCGGTAACTTTGCCCAAACCGTTTTCTTGCTGTCGAGGTTTACAATACCTATTTTTGCCAACGCATTTTGTTCGCCAACTTTTGGGTAAGGGAACTTAGTTAAGGTTGGATAAAGTTCATCTGTGTTATTGATCATGATGAAATCTTTGCTGCCTTGGGTATCTAATTGCCAATAAGCGATACTTTTGCCGTCAGGGCTCCAACGAAAGCCATCACGAATAGAAAACTCTTCTTCATAAACCCAATCGAATAAGCCATTAATAATGCCATTGCCGGCATCAGAGGTTAATTGGTTAATGTGGTTGTTGCTAAGCGTTTCTAGGTAAATATTATTATCAGCAACATAAGCTACTTTGCTGCCATCAGGTGAAAATTTAGCAAACATTAAGCTACTGGCTTTAACGTCTTTACCACCTAATTGTTGTAACTGATTAGTCGCTAGATTTAATACCCAGTAGTCGCCACGACTATTTGAGCGCCATACCTTTTTACTATTGGTATAAAGCAAAACTTGTGCACGATCATCTGACCAAAGGTAGTTGTTAATAGCGAGTGGCTTTTCTTCACCTTTAGGTGTTAATTGCTCAGCTGATATAAGTACGGTTCGCGCTAATGTATTGGGATCGTAGAAAACAATTTCTTTGCCAATACTTTGCTCTTTTCCATCTTCGTCTGTTTTGGTTGTTGTTGACTTTTCAACAGCGGTATAGCCACTGCCATCAGCTAACCAACGAATGCGACCAAGCCACTGAAAAGTAAACTCACCTTCTTGGTAAATACGTTCAAGGCTTAATGGATTTTTGGTTGTATTATTTCCAGTAGCAGGTTTGTCAGCGGTACTTTGACAAGCAATAAGTGATACCGAAATGGCGGCGAATGCACACCAGCGAGTTAATTTGGCTGTAAACATAGTCGTTCCTTATTTTTCATTGCCCTAACTGTAAATTGTATACAATGACAAGGCAAATATGTTCATCGAAATTTTATGCTTGTTCGTCATGAATTGACTTATTTCGCTGAGTAATAAGTGGTGTGTATAATTTGCTTGATAACAATTACTATTTCTTATTGAAAACATTTAACTTGCCCCCACCTTAAAGGGACGCAAATATTTTGGGATCTGCTATGCAATCGGCATTAACAATATCAGGGTTAGAAAAGACTTATAAAGGTGGTTTTCAGGCACTCAAAGGTATTGACCTTACGGTTAATCAGGGTGACTTTTTTGCTTTACTTGGCCCTAATGGTGCTGGTAAGTCGACTACCATTGGAATTATCACTTCACTTGTAAATAAAACTGCAGGAAAAGTAGCTGTTTTTGGCCATGATATTGACCAAGAATTAGAAGCAGCTAAAAGCTTCATTGGCCTAGTGCCACAAGAGTTCAACTTTAATCAGTTTGAACCCTTAATGAAAATTCTGGTTAACCAAGCCGGTTATTACGGTGTTGAACGTTCAATAGCCGTTGAGCGGGCAGAAAAATATTTAAAGCAACTCGATTTATGGGACAAAAGAAACGACGCCGCACGTATGCTTTCTGGTGGTATGAAACGTCGTCTAATGATTGCTCGAGCGTTAATGCACGAACCTAAAATGTTAATACTTGATGAGCCAACGGCGGGTGTTGATATTGAGCTTAGACGTTCAATGTGGGAATTCCTTCGTGAATTAAACCAACAAGGCATCACCATTATTTTAACAACCCACTACCTTGAAGAAGCAGAAATGCTTTGTCGAAATATTGCTATTATCGACTCGGGTATTATTGTTGAAAATACCGATATGAAGTCTTTATTGGCTAAGTTAGACGTAGAAACCTTTGTTTTTGATTTAAAGCCTAACAGCAAGCCAGCACAATTGACTGGTTTTTGCTTTCGAGTTGTTGACGATCACACGTTAGAAGTTGATGTGAAAAAGTGTCAAACCATAAATCAAGTATTTACTGAGCTAACACAGCAGGGCATTGAAGTGTTGAGTATGCGAAATAAAAGTAATCGACTAGAAGAGCTATTTGTCAGTTTAGTAGGTAGTGGTCAAGAATCAGCAACCAGTGCGATAGAGGAGTAAGCAAGATGATTGCAGCAAGAAATATTATCGCGCTAAAAAGTATTCTACATAAAGAAATTCACCGCTTTATGCGTATTTGGGTGCAAACCCTTGTACCACCAGCAATCACTATTAGTTTGTATTTTGTCATTTTTGGCTCATTAATTGGTGCTCGTATTGGCGAAATGGGCGGCTTTGACTACATGTCATTTATCGTGCCTGGGTTGATCATGATGAGTGTTATTACTAACTCGTATTCCAACGTCGCTTCGTCATTTTTTAGTGCCAAGTGGCAACGTAATGTCGAAGAAATGTTGGTAGCACCGGTACCAAATTGGGTTATCGTTGCCGGCTATGTTGGTGGCGGTATGGCGCGCGGCATGTTAGTTGGCAGTATTGTCACTTTCGTGGCAATGTTTTTTGTCGATATACAAATTCATAATATTTGGGTGATTATCGCAACGGTTGCATTGACCTCTGCTACCTTTGCTTTAGGCGGATTAATAAACGCTATTTTTGCTGGCAGTTTTGACGATATTTCGATTATTCCAACCTTTATTTTAACGCCATTAACCTATTTAGGTGGTGTATTTTACTCGATTAGCTTATTGCCTGAATTTTGGCAAGGCGTATCGCAAATAAACCCTATCGTTTATATGGTCAATGCCTTTAGATATGGTTTTTTAGGAATCACCGACGTTAGCTTAGTACTGTCATTCTCTGTACTAGGTGTTTTTATTGTCAGCTTGTACACAATCGCTATGGTATTGATCACTAAAGGTATTGGCTTAAGAAGCTAGCTGTTATTAAGCGCGCACTATCTAGCCAAGTGATTTGAGCATAGTGCGTGAACTTTTGAAAAATTATAGGTAAATGAGTAATGAGCTCTACAGAAATCACTGGCGATTCTAAAGCCATTGTGACTAATCAACCTGGTATACATGAAAAACTAGCAGAGATTGTTGCTAAGCATATTGAGCATCCGTCACAAAAGCCGATACAGGCACATACGCAACAAGCCTTCGATGAAATGGATGCTATTGTGCAATCATTTTCAGGCCCTGTGATTTTAGACTCTTGCTGTGGTGTCGGCCAAAGTACCCGACTGTTAGCAAAACAAAACCCCAATGCTTTAGTGATTGGCGTTGATAAGTCAGCACATCGCATTACGCGTAATGTTGATGACGTTAAACGAGATGATGGTGAAGGCATTGTTGATAATTACCACCTCGTGCGTGCCGATTTAAATGACTTTTACCGTTTGGTTGTTGCTGCTAAATGGCCTGTCGACAAGCATTATATTTTGTATCCTAACCCTTGGCCAAAAGCGAAACACGTACAAAGACGCTGGCATGGTAGTGCGGTTTTTCCGCAAATTATTGCCGTAGGTAATGAAATAATTCTCCGCAGTAATTGGCAGTTATACCTGCAAGAGTTTCAGGTTGCGGCTGGCATTATGGATTTCTTCGGTAGTATTTCAAAAGTTAATGACGAGCAGCCGTTAACACCGTTCGAAGCAAAGTATCAGGCCAGTGGTCAAATATGTTGGCAATTAACTATTGCTAAGAACTAGGTGTGAAAATTTTAATTAATTGGCTAAATTTACATTTATTTAGCCAATTATCTTAATCTTTAAATTTGTATTTTCTTTGCCTTCTCTTGCTTTTTCTTTATATTTCAATTGGTTGTGTTTTTGGCCTAAAAGTTGATTATATCTTGGTATATCAACTTGTAATTTAGGATGAATAACATGACTAACAATATTAAAAAAACCGTATTGATGATGGCCTTAAGCAGCTTAGCAATTATTGAACTAGGACTAGTTTACGCCGCAACATTACTAGCTTAATACGATTAAGTTATCTTCAATATTATTGTTTTAAACGGCAATTGAGTTGAAAAAACGAGACTTTTGCTGAAAATTTTATTAAAGTGCCGCACTTATGTAAAACAACTTGCTTATGGGTGAGTAGTAAATAGTGAATAAGTATGACGGTTAGTAAACGCGCTGCAAAAGCGAGTGAAGAGTCTTTACATCGCATCTTTACCATTCCAGTTGCGCCTAATTCAACATTAGGTCGAATAGAGAATGAGATATCGCAAAATTTAGCGGGTTTTCTTGGTGAGCACATTGCGGCGACCGAGCAGGCACTGTCTGAAATTGAAAAAGATTTTGCTAGTTCACAAATTCCTGAAAATCCAGCGTTTGTTTCTGATCATATGCATCACTTGCTTGATAAGTTAGTGTCGCAATCGGTTCACACTTCTAGTCCAAATTTTATTGGACATATGACTTCTGCATTACCTTACTTTATTTTACCGCTGTCAAAGTTGATGATCGGTTTAAATCAAAACCTAGTTAAAATTGAAACCTCTAAGGCGTTTACGCCGATGGAACGTCAAGTACTAGGCATGATGCATCGATTAGTTTATCAAGATGACGAGCCTTTTTATCAAGAGTGGATGCACAGTGCTAATCATTCCTTAGGTGCATTTTGCTCTGGCGGTACTGTCGCGAACTTAACCGCACTCTGGGTTGCACGAAATAATTTATTAAGACCTGATGGTGAATTTCGCGGTGTAGCTCGTGAAGGTTTATACAGTGCGCTTAAACACTATCAATATGATGGTTTAGCGATTTTAGTGTCTGACCGTGGTCATTACTCACTGAAAAAGTCTGCTGATGTACTTGGTATTGGTCAAGATAGCGTTATTGCTATTCCTACAGATGAAAATAATAAAATTGATTGCGAGAAACTTAGCGCTAAGTGTGAACAGTTAGCGCAACAGAATATTCGCATACTGAGCATAGTAGGCGTTGCTGGCACGACAGAAACTGGCAATATTGACCCGCTTGATAAAATGGCTGAAATAGCGCAGCAATACGGCGCACATTTTCATGTTGATGCTGCATGGGGCGGAGCAACACTATTATCAAATAAATATCGACCGCTTTTAAAAGGCATTGAGTTAGCTGACTCGGTAACTATTGATGCGCATAAGCAAATGTATGTACCTATGGGCGCAGGTTTGGTGGTTTTCAAAAATCCAGCTTCAGTTGCTGCTATTGAACATCATGCTGAATACATTCTACGTAAAGGCTCAAAAGATTTAGGTAGTCATACCTTAGAAGGTTCTCGTCCTGGTATGGCAATGTTGGTTTATGCCGCTTTGCACGTTATTAGCCGCCCTGGCTATGAAATGTTAATTAATACCAGTATTGAAAAAGCACATTACTTTGCCCAGTTAATTGAACAACAAGCAGATTTTGAATTGGTCACACAACCTGAGTTATGTTTATTAACTTATCGTTATAATCCGGCTAGCGTACAAGCATTGTTGGCTGTAGCGGCCGAAGATGAACAAGAAAGCATTAATCATTTATTAGATAAGCTAACTAAGTTTGTGCAAAAACGTCAGCGTGAAAATGGTAAGTCGTTTGTTTCACGTACCCGTATTGAAGTGCAAAAATATAACGGTCGTAAAACCTTAGTTTTTCGTGTGGTATTGGCAAACCCGTTAACGACGAAAACAATCTTGCAAGATGTGTTAGCAGAGCAAACGCTATTAGCTCAAGAAAGTGAAACCTTTTTACCAACCTTATTATCTATGGCCCAAGCTAAAGCCGTTTAGTCTAAAACGACTTAGCGCTGATGCTAACAAAACTTAATGGTAATAAAAAAGCTAATAACAATGTTATTAGCTTTTATGTTCAGGATGAAAGGTCTGTCATTTTCACTGTTTAATTATTTTTCTAGCTACAGAAATACCTGCAAATTATCGATCAATCGTGCTTTACCGCAATGTGCGGCTGCAAGTATAACCAGTTCTTTATCGTCTTCACTTGCTGGTTGCAAAGTACGAGCATGGCAAATATGAATATAGTCAGTTTTCAACCCTGCGTTGTCTATGTAGCCCGCGGCTTGTTTCGCTAAGCCAACAAAGTCATTGTTATTTACTATTTCTTTCGCTAACCATTGGATATTTTGAGCCAAGGCGGGAGCAATTTTCTTTTCTTCGTCGGTTAAGTAGTTATTACGTGAACTTAGCGCTAAGCCACTATCTTCTCGCACTGTTGCCACTGGAATAATTTCAATCGGCATCGATAAGTCTTCAACCATGGTCTGGATCACTTGCACTTGTTGGTAATCTTTCAAACCAAAGCAAGCGATATCAGGCTGTACTAAATTGAAAAGTTTACAAACAACCGTTGATACGCCGCGAAAATGCCCTGGGCGACTTTCGCCACAATAGCCGTCAGAAACATTAGGAACCTCAACGTAACTTTGTTTATCTAAACCTTTAGGATAAATAATACTGGGTGTTGGGGTGAATAATAATTCACAACCGGCAGCTGATAATTTTTCTTGATCGGCCGCCATGGTTCTAGGGTAGTTTTCGATATCTTCATTGGCACCAAATTGCATTGGGTTAACAAAAATACTCGCGACCACTTTATCAGCGACAGATAGCGCTTTTTCCACTAAAGCGATATGGCCTTGGTGCAGGTTACCCATGGTCGGTACAAAGGCAATTTTAAGGCCTTGTTGACGCCATGCGCTAATTGTAGCGCGTAAAGTATCGATATCTTGTGTTGTTTGCATTGTCATACTGTTTTTCTACTCAGCTTGGGTATAACTATTTAAAAATATGTTCAGGGCCCGGGAAATTGCCATTACTGACTTCCGTAATATAAAGCTCAATGGCTTTTTGAATATCACCTGTATCAATTAAAAAGTTACGAGAAAATTTTGGCATATAGCTACATGAAATACCTAAGGCATCATGCATCACTAATATTTGTCCGTCAGTGTCTTTACCGGCACCAATACCAATAGTTGGAATTGAAACCGCTTCAGTAATTGCTTTGCCCAAACCACTAGGAATACATTCAAGTACCAATAATTGTGCGCCTGCCGCTTCTAGTGCTTTTGCATTTTCAATCATTTCTAGTGCTTTATCACTTTCACGCCCTTGTACTTTAAAGCCACCAAATACATTGACAGATTGTGGTGTTAAGCCCAAGTGTGCACAAACAGGGATACCGCGTTCAACTAGGCCTTTAATGGTACTTTCTAACCATTGTCCGCCTTCTAGTTTTACAATACTTGCCCCTGCTTGCATAAGTTTGGCAGCGTTCGTGTAGGCTTGTTCAGTGGTTGCATAGCTCATAAATGGCATGTCGGCAATAATCAGTGTATTTTCAACACCGCGCTTTACGCTTTGTGTATGGTAAGCCATATGTTCAATATCAACAGGTAACGTATCATCATGGCCTTGTAGCACCATGCCTAATGAGTCACCGATTAATATGGCGTGAATACCTGCTTGATCGAAAATTTTCGCAAAACTGGCGTCATAAGCCGTGATTGTGGTAATTTTTTCACCTTGTTGTTTCATTTTCTTCAAGGTGGCAGTTGTGATTTTAGCCATAGTATTGTCCATAGTTTATGATGCTAAGCAGGGCATCAGTAATTTTAGAGTTGTTATACTAACGCAATTTACTATGAATTTTTAGTCCATTTTTTTCAATCTGGTTAGCCAGTTGCAATACACTTGTACCATCAGGTAAAAGTAAACTTGGTGCAATTTCCGCTAACGGCAGTAAAACAAACTCACGTAGCTTTAAGCCATAATGTGGCACAACTAAGCGTTCACTGTTGATGACCATTTCATTGAACAATAAAATGTCTAAATCTAATATTCTTGCACCCCAGCGATTGTCTTTACGGACTCGACCGGCTTCATTTTCAATGCTTTGTAATTGATCAAGTAACTCAATAGGGCTTAAGATAGTTTCGAGCGCAACCACAGCGTTCATGTAATCTGGTTGGTCTTGCGGGCCCATTGGGCGGCTGAAGTATAATGATGAGACTTGAGTAACTGAGCAGTTTGTTAACTGCTCTAGTTTGGTTAGTGCTGAAATTATTTGTGCTTGTGGATCAGATAAGTTACTACCTAATCCGATATAGGCCAATGACATTACGCTTCATTACCCGCCGCTGCACGTGGCTTTCTGCGTTTACGAGTTGTTCTTCTTGAACCGCTTCTGCTTTGACCAACACTCTTAATCATCACTTGTTGAGTTTCGGCGTTGCTGTGTTGAAAGTCTCCCCACCACTTAGCTAACTCTTGTAGTGGTGAGATTTTTTCAGCATCTTGATTACCAGCACTTTCGATTTCTGCTCGTAAAAGTAAAAAGTCATAACCGGCTCGAAATTTAGGATGTTCAAGGGTTTTAAATGCTCTTTTCCCTTCACGTCGTGATAGTTTGTCTTGTAATATCCAGATATCTTTCATTACCGCTTGAAAGCGCTTTGGAATGGCAATACTACGCTGTTGCTCGGACATAATTTCACTTAACGCAGCAAAGAAAGCGTCTTGTGGTGTAAGTTGCGTTTCACTATTTAAACGTTGTATTTGCTCTTGCATTGGATACCAAAGCATAGCGGCAAACAAAAATGCCGGCGTAACACGTTGATCAGTATTTACTCTGTGGTCAGTATTTTTCATCGCTAAACAAATAAAGTCAGCAAGGTATACTTGAGACTGTTGGTTTAGTTGTTGGTCAACCGCAGGGAAAAAATATTGGAAAAGGTCGTAATCACGTAATTGGTGGAAATTATCTAACGCTTTACCCGACATGAATAATTTTAAGAACTCTTCAAATAAACGCGCAGGCGGAATATTTGCCATTAACGGAGCAAGTTCCTTTATCGGCGCTTTTGTGTCAGCATGAATGTTCATATCCAATTTAGTAGCAAAACGAATAGCACGTAACATCCGCACCGGGTCTTCACGATAGCGTGTTTCTGGATCACCAATTAAACGAATTTGTTTAGCGTATACATCAGCTACGCCGTTGGCAAAGTCGTAAACTTTAAAGTCTTTGGCTGAGTAATAAAGCGCATTGATAGTGAAGTCACGACGTTCAGCATCTTCTTCAATGTTGCCGTAAATATTGTCGCGAAGTAACATGCCATCTTCACTTTGTTTTGACGTTTTCTGGCAATTTTTTTCTTCGCTATTTTCATGATGACCACGAAAAGTAGCAACTTCAATAATTTCTCGGCCAAAAACGATATGGGCCAAACGAAAACGACGACCAATTAAACGGCAGTTACGAAATAACGCTTTAATTTGTTCTGGTGTCGCATTAGTTGCAATATCAAAATCTTTCGGTTCTAAACCAAGTAAAATATCACGGACACCACCGCCAACTAAATAAGCGTCGTAGCCACCAGAGTTCAAGCGATATAAAACTTTTAGGGCATTGTGACTTATGTTTTTTCTAGATACAGGATGTTGATCGCGAGAAAGTATCTTTGGCTCGTCAAATGATGGCTGTTTCGATTGGCTCTTTCGTGTTTTTCCAAGTACTTTTTTACACAAGTTGATCACGCTTTTGATAATGGTTGACCCCAGTTTTATCATAAAATTTCTCGCGCAATGATATAACAGCGCAGGCTAAAAGAGAATGAAAACAGTGTGAATAATCGACGTTTGTTAATAAAGAAGAGTTTAAAGAACGATTTCTTGTGATTTTGGCACGTTATTGATTGACCAGTGGCTTATTGCCCACGTTAAAAGCTCATCAACACTTGCATAATTCAACTCGGTAGGAGGCTGTTGACCAAGAAACCTTAATGCTGCGATTAACGATGGTATTGGATTCTTTGTATCAATGGCAGGGGCATTATTTTGTTTACTTAATTTATAACCGTCATCCGTTATTGCCAAAGGAAAATGACCAAATGCTGGTGCTGGGTGATTAAGTATTTGATAAAAACTCAACTGTCTAGCCGTTGGTTCTAATAAGTCGCAGCCTCGAATAATATGACTAATGCCTTGATAAATATCGTCAACAACTACGGCTAACTGGTAAGCAAACAAATTATCTTTTCTGCGGACAATGAAATCTTCACCGGCAAGTTTTTTATCACAGCTTACATCACCTTGGATTAAGTCGTGATATTGAGAAGTCGCCACCGTATTAATCACCCTAATGGCATTATTGCTTGCTGACAAGTCTAGCTTACGACAATGGCCTTGATATACACCGCCATCGGCCTTAATTTTTGCCCGGCTACAAGCACAGTGATAGCTTAATTTTTGCTGTTTTAGGCTGGCTAGAACTTCTAGATAAAGGCTGCTTTGCTGGCTTTGATAAAGAACGTCTTCGTTCCAATACAAGCCATAGCTTTCTAAAGTATTTAATATTTCGGCGCTGGCGCCTAATTTTTCTCTAGGAGGATCAATATCTTCAATTCTAACTAACCATTTACCGTGGTTATGTTTAGCATCCAGATAACTACCGAGAGCGGCGATTAAAGAGCCAAAGTGTAATAAGCCTGAAGGAGAGGGAGCAAAGCGACCACGATACCCTTGATGAGCTTGTGGTCGCAAAGTATTAAGAACTACCATTTGAAATAGTAGTTTAACCTGCTAATTGACGTTCTTTGATTTCTTGTAGTGTTTTACATTCGATACAAAGATCAGCCGTTGGACGTGCTTCTAAGCGACGAATGCCGATTTCAATACCACATGATTTACAAAAACCAAATTCGTCTTCTTCAATCAATTGAAGAGTTTTTTCAATTTTCTTGATTAGTTTACGTTCTCGATCTCGTGTACGTAATTCAAGACTGAATTCTTCTTCTTGTGCTGCGCGATCAACCGGATCTGGGAAGTTTGCCGCTTCATCTTGCATATGTGTCACTGTACGATCAACTTCTTCACGTAGTTGATCACGCCAAGCTTCTAGAATTTTTTTAAAATGTTCTAGTTGCTCATCGTTCATGTATTCTTCGTTAGGCTTCTCAACGTATGGTTCAACACCCGCTAAGGCTAAAATACCTAATGCTTTGTTTTTTGGCATGCTAATTCTCCTAATGCTACTAGACCTAAACTGATGAAAAATAGTCACTTCATTGTAACTTCATCGCTTGGTTGCAACTGCCAATCTAAATTGACCTAAAATATTTCACTTAATATTGTGCTGGCCAGTATGAAATTCAAGGCTGATTTTATAAAAACCGAAGAAAAGTTAAAAATAATACGTTATCAATTAACTTTATCGACCATGGCAATAAAATATGAGCAAGCTTTTTTAGCAAGTTTATAGGCATGTCGTCAATCTTTATTACAGCTAATTACGCTAAATTTATATGGCTTGCTCATAAAACAACCGAAACTTGAGTGTCTAAGCTAATAGAAAAATCTTGTTTTTCATTCGAAAAACTCGCTTTATAGGCTAGGATTTCGACACCTTGCTGTTTAGCTTCTCGCAGTAGCTGTGCATATTTAGGGTCAATATGCTCAGCAGGTTTTACGCTGTTGATACCGGTATGTAATACTGCGAACAGTAAAACAGCTCTATGGCCTAAAGCGGTCATGGCGATTAATTCTCGCAAATGCTTTTGCCCGCGCTCAGTAACAGCATCTGGAAAATAGCCTTGTTCACCTTCCAACAAAGTGACGCTTTTCACTTCAATATAAGTTTCTCGTCCAGTTTTATCATAAAGTTGAAAATCAATTTTGCTATTTTCTTCGCCGTATTTAACTTCTCGCTTGAGTTTGGTGTGTGATAAAAGTTCAGTAATTAAATTATTATTAAGCGCTTCTTCAGTTAGTTGGTTAGCTCTAATCGTATTAACACATATCCAATGCTTAGCATGAGTATAAGTTATTTCCCAACTATTGGGGTATTTACGCTTTAGGTTGTCTGACGTGCTATACCACACTATGTCGCCAGGTGTCGCACAGCCTGTCATAGCACCAGTGTTGGCACAGTGCATGGTAACCTCTTTACTGTTACCTGATGTTTCGTCTACCAAGGTTACATCGGCTAAAAATCGTTTGTAGCGTTTAATTAGGGTGCTAGGTTGTAAAGTAAAATTCATGGTTTCAGCCATCGATAAATCGTGTGTATAGGTTAAATAGTTGCTTTCATGGTGTAAACTGTTGTTACTAACATAAATTAAGTTAACTTTAATTCTAAAGGCGAGAACATGACAACACCTCATTCTGTATCAATAACGTTAAGCGAAAATAACCTGGCGGCAGGTTGGCAACAAGGTAAAACCGTGCAAATAGTTAATGACAATATTGCGGTTTACTTACCAAAAGACGCTAGTTATCCGTTGAGAAAAATTCAAGCCGCGGCGCGTAAAATTGAAAATCTTGGCATAGCGCATGCCTCGTTAACGGGTGATAACTGGGACGAAGCAAGCCAATGGGCGTTTGCCTTGGGTTTTAGTTGTGTTGGAAAGTTAGAAAGCATTAGTTTTTGCGGTGATGCTGCATTAGTTGAAAAACTGAACAATAAATTGGCGGTATATGCTTGGAGCCGTGATTTAACTAACCAGACACCGGCTGAGTTATACCCTTTAAAATTGGCTAAACTTACCACTGATTACATTTCAAAATTAGCGCCAGAGCATGTGAGCACTCGTCTTATTCAGGGTGAAGAGCTAAAAGCTGAGCAATGGATGGGAATATACAATGTCGGTAAAGGTAGTGTTAATGAGCCATGCTTACTTGAGTTAGATTTTAACCCAAGTAGCGATGAAAGCACGCAAGTTGCTGCTTGTTTAGTGGGTAAAGGTATTACTTTTGACAGTGGTGGCTACAGTATTAAAACCAGTGCTGGTATGTTCGACATGAAATGTGACATGGGCGGTGCAGCAGTTGTTGCTGGCGCACTAGCGCTAGCAATTAAGCAAGGCTTAACTCAACGTGTAAAGTTGTACCTTTGTTGTGCTGAAAACATGATCAGCAATGATGCGTATAAGCTGGGTGATATCATCACTTATAAAAACGGTGTGACTTGTGAAGTGGCTAATACCGACGCTGAAGGTCGTATTGTTCTTGCTGACGGCTTAATGGCAGCGGGTGCTACTGGCGCTCCATTAATTATTGATGCAGCAACTTTAACAGGCGCTGCTGTTATGGCAACTGGTGGTGATTATTCGGCACTATTTTCATTAGATAACAACACAGTCGCTAAAGCACAAACCGCCGCGCAAGTAACTGCAGAGCCTTTGTGGCAATTCCCTTTAGAGCCTTGGCATCAAGATAAATGTTCGTCAGTATTTGCTGATACTGCTAATAGCCGTACACAAAAAGGCGGTGGTGCTGGTGGTGCAAGTAATGCAGCTGGCTTTTTATCACGTTTTGTTCCTAATGACGGTGCTGGCTGGTTACATTTTGATTTAGCTGCAGCTTATAACGCGGGTGAGTCAAGTTTATGGGCTGCTGGAGCGACAGGACTGGGTATCGCAACTATTGCCGACTTAATCGCAGGCGAATAGCGTAAAAGCAGTTAATTAGGTATGAAACCTGATTAACTGCTACAAATTGCATAAAATGACTCTGGAGAACAATATAAATGGCGTAACAACAAGGTTGTTTTGAGCTTTACCTCAACCTTTAAGATTCACTTTCTTCAATTCCTTCAACAAACTGATCTGCAGGTAAAATATTAACCGTTTCATGTAACTCAGAATAAACCAGTAATGCGCTACCTTGTTTTAACTGCTGTTCAACCTGCTGAATTTTATCGCTCAGTGCAACATCTTCACTACCGTATTCAGTGCCTTCTCTTAATACAAAGTTTTCAATAATGGCGCTTAACGTTTCTTTAGGTAATGTGTCTAATGGGATAATCATAAGTGTCTCGCAAAAAATTCGGGTACTCGTGCTTCTAGCCAATATTGTGGCCTAAAAGGGTTATTACCACTAATGAAGCCAACATGGCCGCCACGTTCACTGATTTCAAAGTTAATATGTTCAGATAGTGTGCTAATCGCTGTAGTGTTTTTGTCACATAAAAAAGGATCATCGCTGGCGTGAATAACTAAACATGGCGTGGTTATATCATTGAGTACATCTCGGCCACTGGCTTGTTGATAATAGTCATTGGCGTCAATGAAACCATTAATTGGTGCGGTTACCATTTGATCAAAATCACGAATAGAACGTATGTTGAGTAAGTCTTTTTCATGAATATTTTTTAGTAAGTTGATGTTGATCTTCTCAACGGTACTTGCTTTGAGCATATCGACAAGATATTTTTGATAAACGCGAGAAAAGCCACTATTTATTCTGTCGCAGCAGCTTGATAGATCTAACGGCGCGCAAATAACACTAGCGGCTTGGTAAATATTTTCTTTTTGCTCTGCCAAATATCGGGTAAGCACATTACCACCAAGTGAAAAGCCTACAATGGCTTTTTTAGCTTGAGGGTAAGTATTGGCAAGGTGTTGACTAAAAAAGTCGACATCACACGTTTGGCCACTGTGATAAGACTTCGCCATACGATTTGGCCGACCGCTACAACCGCGAAAATGCATTAATACGCCGATCCAACCTTTGGCTTTAATTGCCGATAACATGCCTCTAGCATAATGACTGTTTTTTGAGCCTTCTAAGCCATGTAAAACAGCGACAATTGGACGTTGGCAAGCCGGAGTGACTTTTTCTGTCCATGCTAAATCTACAAAATCTCCATCGGGCAGCTCTAGGGTTTCATCACTGGTGTCTAAGGTATGGTGGCGTCGTAGAAATTTTGCCGCCATGGTTTGAACATGACCGTTTTTTAGCCACCAGGCTGGAGAGAAAGAACTTTTGCTAAACATAACCTAATAAATACTGAACATTACAAAAGCTTATTGTACGTTAAAACAACATTGATGCACACACTAAGAAGTTAGCACTATTTATTAATCGTACTTTCGCAAGGTAAAGTTTCTAGTAGTAACGGCCAAAACATCGGCTGATAACTTAGCTTATATTTTACAATAAGAATAATTAACTACAGTAGTAAATTACTCTTCATCTTCGTTAATGTTTTTCAAAAAGTAATAAATATAAAAAGCACCAATGCCTAAAAGTACAGCTAAACCAATAAAAGCCGAAAGCACAACAGGGTCATTCAGAAGCATATCCATAATGTTCATAACTCACTCCAATAAGCGTTAAATACGTAAACAACATAGGCACATATTGTAAATAACAAGTAATTAACGCTTATTGATTTAGATCACAGTCATATTCACTTTATTAAATTGGAGGTAAATATCATTGAACTTGCCACGTATGATTAAATAAGTATTTCTATACCAATTGGCAATACTAGAATTACTGCCGCCGTATAAGCAAAGCGTTGACGTAATAAACTGGTGTGAGGCTGCATTGGTAAACCAAAACACGGTCGGAGAATATTGATGCGTTTTATGATTTCAAAACTGACAAAACAACAGACGATAGTTGCTGATATCAACGATATAGCTTCTATCGTCGCGCTTAGGTGTAATCTAGAAAGGTTATAGCCAATAACTACGATAAAGCTTTGATGCAGGATATAAAAAGAATAAACCGCTTCATTAAGGTAGTTAAGTTTCCTTGAATTCTTATTTAGCATTTTATGAGCAAGTGCAAAAAGTGACAGCACGCCTAATATGCGCAATAGGCTGTAAATAAACATACCAAGCATTAGTAACCATGACTCATGACTGCCTGGAGCACTTAGTTCAACTAACCAAACTTGATTATAAAAGAAGATAAAACTGATATAGGCAATGGCGAAGCTACATAGTAGCCAGCTGATATTGTTGCTTATTCGTTGCCAAAAGTTTGTTTGCCAGCCAATTAAGTAGCCATAAACCATAAAGGTAAAACCTAATGGGTAGCGTACTTGCTCCATCGACCAATTAATTTGAATGATAAATATCGGTAAAGTTGCCAATAAAATGGCAATTACACCGTATTGCTTGAATAACCAGTTTATGCCGTTTTCTATTTTGGTTGAATTGAGTAAAGGTAATAAACACAGTATCACCAGTGAGTACTGCCATAAGGAGCGAAGAAACCAAAGGTGGTTAACATCAATATGAGGCCAAATACCGGACTGATATTTATCAAACACGCCATTACCATCGCTGAAAAACACTTTTAAGAACTGCCAGTAATTCATATTGAGCTCGCCATTATTGGTCATTTCAACGTAAAGTTGTGGCGGCACAACAATCAGTATGCCGAATAATAATGGCAGCAATATGCGTAAAGATCGCATACTAATAAAGCACCAAACGGAAACTTTGGCGATAATAAAACGAATAGCAATACCCGCAATAAGCCAAAGTAGTGCCATACGCCAAGGCTCTACTAACAACATAATATTTTCAAGAAATTGTGATCTATGTTGGCTTTTTACGTGCCAGCCCCAGTTCTCCACGTAAAACATACCGCAATGAAATAAAATTAATAAACCAAAGGCAATAACCCTTAACCAGTCAAGGTCATACCTTCTTTCAGGCATATGCTTTCGGTCTGGAATAAAAAATTTTGCAATTGTAGTCATGAACATTTTTGACATAAGTGTTAACGTTTGGTCGGCTTGTGATGTTGATATCTTCGCTGCTACACTGAATAAGTGCATGGCATAAAGGCTGTAAAAACAATAGGTAGGGATAAGTGGTGGAATACAGGGATAAACATTATTGCTTTGAGGTGAAAACTCATGAGTAGGCTAGAGCATTTTCAAAAGTATAAATTTCGCTACGAAGCTGCGGTGCTTTTTATCTACTTTTTTATTAATAACTCTCTGCATGCAACGTCGGTAATAATGGAAGCTAAACGTAAGGGTTCAGAGTTACCATTTGAATTATGGGAACCCTTCGTTTGGGAATACTCAAGTGCGATTAGTGTATTACTGTTATTTCCCTTGATGGTTGTATTACTGCGACGTTTACCTTTTAGTTGGCAATCGATAAAGCGTTCTATTTTTCTCTATTTTCTCGCCTCAATCATTTTTTCACTATTACATGTCGGCATAATGGTCGCTATTCGAAAATTAAGTTACTTTTTAGTGCAGCGGAATTACGATTTTGGTGATTTTTGGTATGAGCTATTTTATGAATACCGCAAAGACTTATGGGCCTTTATCTTTTTTATTGGCGTAATTAAAGCCTATGAATTTATTTTGAACCGACTTGCTGGCGAAGCTAACCCTATTGCACAGGGAGAAGACAATAATGAAAATCAAAGTGTCGCCAACGACATTGATAGACTGCTAGTTAAAAAGCTAGGTAAAGAGTTTATTATAAAAATTACTGATGTTGAGTGGCTAGAATCATCAGGCAATTATGTCAATTTACATATCGCTGGGCGCATTTATCCAACAAGGGCAACGTTGACGCAACTAAGTGAACAAATTAGCACTAAAGGCTTTTGCCGCATCCATCGCTCACATGCGATAAACCTCAATTGTGTTGAATCTATAACGCCATTAAGTAGTGGTGATAGCGAAGTTAAGCTCAATAACGGTAAAGTGCTAAACCTGTCGCGGCGCTATAAAGATAGCTTTAAAGCTCAGCTTGCGCAGTAATTTTATTTAACGGCTTTAAAAACAATAAACCCGCTGTTAATCGCGGGTTTATTGTTTTTACTTATCTGCAATAACGTTAAGAGTATTTTTTTAATCTTATCTCTTGTTGCTTGATAATTTTTTGATGAATAGCATCGGCTTTTTCTCTAGCCACTTTAATTTGCTCTATGGTGAGTTTGTTTTCATCCATACCACGGCTTTTTTCTGCCATTTTGTAGCCATTTTTTGCGGCGATAATATTCCAAATGTATGACATTTCGGTGCTTTTCGGTACGCCTTTACCTTCAAAGTACATTAAGGCAAGGTTAAATTGTGCCAACGCATAATTTTGGTCTGCGGCTTTTTGGTACCAACGTGATGCTTGTAAATAGCTACGTTTCACTCCGTCACCGTTATAAAGCATTACGCCTAAATTAAACTGTGCACGAGGCAAATCTTTATCAGCGGCTTTTTCCATGAGTGCGAAAGCGGTTTTTAAATCTTTTTTGGTTATTTTGCCTTCGCTGTAGAGCAGAGATAGGTCAAATAAAGCTTCAGAATAATTTTGTGACGCAGCTAAGTTAAATAGCTCCATTGCTTTTTTAGCATTCTTAATCACACCATAGCCATTCAAATACATAACGCCCATTTGATATTGAGCTGGCGCGTACTCTTGTGCCACTAATGGCTCAAATTCAGCAATAGCAGCTCTAAATTCACCACGATTTAATTCATAGATGCCAAGATCAAGGTCGGCACTAACAGCTGAATGACTGGCGAATAGGGCTATGCTCAATATTGCTAAGGTTAATTTTTTCATCATAATGTCCTATATATGTGTTGTCGCTGTTATTAAAGCGACAAAGTACCTTAAGTTAAGTGTAGCAATAAATTTATAATGCTTGCGACATTATCTCTTCTATTTGCTCTTCTAAATCGAGCCATTCCATTTCATGTTCTTCGATTGCTTGAGTTAATTTAGCTTGCTGCTTCAATAGTGTGGTTAACTCAGCTTTGTGTTCAGCTTGGTATATTTCGCTATCCGCCAACCTAGCTTCAACTTCGCTTAACTCGTTTTGTCCTTTTTGCACTAACTTTTCAAACTTGTCTGCTTGCTTACGCAGTGGTGAAGCTTTCTTGCGCAGCTCTGCTTGTTCTTTACGTTGTTGCTTTTTATCAATTTGTGGCTCACTAATGACTTTGTTTGCTTTTACGGTTTGTTTTTTATCGTCATTTAGCCATTGTTGGTAGTCATCAATGTCGCCATCAAAGTCAGTTACACGACCGTTAGCCACTAAGTAAAATTCATCAACACACGACTCTAACAAGTAGCGGTCATGGGCAATAAGAATAATTGCTCCATCAAAGTCTTGTAACGCTAATACTAATGCTTGGCGCATTTCTAAATCAAGGTGGTTGGTTGGCTCATCTAGCAGTAACAGTTGCGGTTTTTCTAACACAATAAGTGCTAATACTAAGCGCGCTTTTTCGCCACCAGACATAGTGCCAACTTTGTCTAATGCTTGGTCCCCACTAAAACCAAAACGACCTAAAAAGCTTCTTGCTTGTAGTTCAGTTAAATCGGGTTTTGCACGTGTAATGTGTTCAATGGCGCTACTAGGTAAATGAAGTTGCTCTAGTTGATGTTGAGAAAAGTAACCCACTTTCAGCTCTTGTGCGCAATAGCGTTGGCCTTGCAGCAGTGTTAAATCACCTGCGAGAGACTTTATTAAAGTTGATTTACCAGCACCATTTCGACCGAGTAAACCGATGCGGCTACCAGGTACTAGCGTCATCTCTACATTTTCTAGAATAATGGCTTCGTCGTTATAACCACATTGGCTTTCAGTCAGTGACAATAATGGGTAAGGCAAGGTTTCAGGTTGTTCAAAACTGAAAGTAAACTGGCTATCAACATGCGCAGGCGCTAAGTCAGGCAGTTTTTGTAAACGTTTTAAACGACTTTGTGCTTGTTTAGCTTTACTCGCCTTGGCGCGAAAGCGATCAACAAAAGAGGTTAAGTGCGCGACTTCTTTTTGTTGCTTTTGAAACTGAGCGTCTTGTTGTGCTAAGTGTTCTGCTCGTTGGCGTTCAAAGGCTGAGTAATTACCCGAGTATAATTTCGCGCCTTGTTGTTCGATATGTAAAATTTGACCAATGACATCATCAAGAAAGTCACGGTCATGTGATATCAATACCAAAGTACCTGTAAAGCGTTTTAACCAGCGTTGTAGCCAAATTACGGCATCTAAGTCTAAATGGTTTGTCGGTTCATCAAGTAGTAATAAATCGGCACGACTAATCAACGCTTGCGCTAAGTTTAAACGCATACGCCAGCCACCAGAAAACGATTTAACTGGATTTGATAATTGTTCTTGTAAAAAGCCTAAGCCGTGTAATAACTCAGCAGCACGAGCAGGTAAGCTATAGCCGTTGATAACATCTATTTGATTGATAATAGTCGCTTCAAGCGTACCATTGTCGTCTATTCGAGCTTGTTCTAGTTTTGCTTCTAGCTGGCGGTATTCTATATCACCATCAATAACATAATCTAAAGCTGATTGTTCTAAGGCTGGTGTTTCCTGCTTAACCGTGGCAATTTTCCAGCTTGCTGGCATGGTAAGGTTACCTAAGTCAGGCGGCAAGGTACCAAGTAAGCTGGCGAATAAAGATGATTTTCCACAACCATTTGCCCCAACAAGCCCAACCTTATGATTTGGATGTATGGTAAAACTTGATGATTTTATGAGGTATTTTGCGCCTCGGGCTAAACTTAAATCTGTGGCTGTGATCATTTATCGCTACTCTTTTTAATGCAAGGCGCTATTGTCGCTTTTCCTTGGGGGGTTGTTCAAGGTAAAATAAGAGTAGTAGGCAGTTATCTTGCCTTTCTTATCTGAAAATTAACTGAAAACTGAGCAAAAAGTGAAAAAAAGATTTATAGCCGGTGCAACTTGCCCAAAATGTAAGGCAATGGACACTATGGCGTTAACGAAAGAAAATGATGTTGAGACGGTAACTTGTGTAAATTGTGGCGAGCAAATGTCGCAAACGGAAGAACATGTAGCGCAGGAAGTGAGACCAAATGAACAAGTTATTGGTATTTTTAAGCAAGAATAATCAGCAATTATTTTAAGCTAAACAAAAGAGTTTTTTGTTTAGCTTAATTTCGTCATTAGCTAATCGCCCAAGTTGTTTGCGCTACTTATTGCTAATAATGTGGTGGTGGCGGTTCTATTTCTTCTTTACCTTGTGGCGAAGCCGCATTTTCTTTAAGTCGGTTAGCAATGACATTAAGTTGTTGCTTAAGCTCTGCTATTTCGCTTTGGTGTACCGACAGTTCATGGTTGAGCTGTTCAATAACATCATCTTGAAAGGCATTACGGGTTTCAAGCGACTCTATCGCTTGTTCTATCTCACTAACTGATTTCACTATTTATTTACCTGCCATAATTCGGCGTATCCTGAAGAGCTTTCGGTGATTACGCGCTCATTATCCCTAAAAGCAGCACTATACACAACCGCTCCTGCAGGACGAATATCTTCACGCGGTGTTACACGCCAACTTGTTAAGCGCTCACCTGTAGTAATAGCCCAAATACTGACTTTACGTGAAGGAGCACCCGTAAGCAGTGTGGTGCCGTCAGGAGAAAATTGCACGGAACTAAAGACTTCTTGGCGATTAAAATACTTAAGTTGAGAGACTAATTTACCGGTTTTTAAATCCCAAATATTTGCTGATTTTTTACTGTCAGCAGTAAAAGCGTACCTACCTTTAGGATCTAGCGCTACCATAGTAACTCGGCTAGGGTGATTGAAACGATAAATGACTTGTCCTGATTGAGTATCCCAAACGTAAGCAACAAAATCATTAGAACCGGAAATAGCGACTCTGCCATTAGGCATCATATCTACAGCATTAATTTTTTCTTGATGACCGAGAAATTCTAATCGTCTGCCGTTATCAGTCGTAATATGAATAACTTTGCCATTACTTTGACCGACTAATAAATAATTGCCATTGTTGGCAACGGCAATATCGCGAATGTTAGATTCACTAATCGACCAAAAGCCTTCCGACTTACCATTATCTATATTCCACAAAGAAAAGTCATTTCGATTAGCAATCAGAGCATGGCTATTATTATCGGCAATATCGGCAAGTAGTACTAAGTTATCTGCGCTACTTTGCTGTTGCGACCAACTATACTTTAAGGCGTTTTCATCAAGGTCCCAAAGGCTAACACCATGATGTATTGATGAGACAACACTGTATTTGCCATCATTAGAAATGTTGGCGGCATAAGCGCCTTCAACGGCGTGTTGCCACCTTTGTTCAGGTGCTTGGCCGCTAGGCTGACAAGCCGATAGTAATGTTATTAAAAACAGAAGCTTGAGTGTTCGACTAGGTAAGTTACATTTCAGCAAAATATTAATACTTTTTTCTTGTCTCATTTATCGTTAGTATAAGCCGCATTGTTTCACAATTCACACATATTTAATGACTTAGCGGGAATTTCCGCCTGAGTAGTATAACGGAGATGTAAATGAAATTTTTTAAACCGACTGTAGTCGCCATTGCTTTATTGTCTGTAATGGGTTGTCAAGAACCAGCAAAACAAGAAGAAAAAGCAGTTGTACTTGATACTGAAATACAAAAACAAGCCTACGGTTTAGGTGCGTCAATTGGTATGTACATGGAACGCAATTTAGAAGAACACAATAAAATGGGCTTAACGTTAGATAAGTCACTTATTATTCGTGGTTTCACTGATAGCATGGACGGCAAGTCACTAATTGAGAAAGAAGATATTCAAGCGTTATTGATGAACTTAGATCAAGCGATGAAAGCGAAACAACAAGAACAAGCATCAGTAAGTGCAGAAGCTAGCTTAGCTGAAGGTCAAAAATTCTTAGACGAAAATGCTAAGAAAGATGGCGTTAAAGTGACTGATTCAGGTATTCAATATGAAGTATTAACTGCAGCTGAAGGTGAAAAGCCTGCTGCTACAGATACTGTTAAAGTACACTACAAGGGTACGTTCTTAAATGGCGAAACATTTGATAGTTCATATGACCGTGGTGAGCCAGCAGTATTCCCACTTAACCGTGTAATTTCTGGTTGGACTGAAGGTGTTCAGTTAATGTCAGTAGGGTCTAAATTTAAATTTACTATCCCTTCTGATTTAGCTTACGGACCAAACGGCAACCCGCCACGTATTCCTGGTAACTCAGTACTTCAATTTGAAATTGAATTACTTGAAGTTCAAAAGCCAGAAGCGGCAGCTCAAGTCGGTGATAAGTAAAGCCTAATTTTTATAATGCCTTTACTCGGCATATAAATTTTAAAAGCCAACTTTATCGTTGGCTTTTTTTGTTTCTAATAGCTTTCGATTACTTCACTTGAACAACGTAGAAATAGGCTTTAATGGCGCTGCTGTAGCATTTTGCTTATCCTGAGCTCAGGTTACTCACTTTTCGTTAGTCATCAAATGCTCAACATATTCGGCAATGGCTAAGCTAGAGGTTAGCCCTGGTGAGTCTATGCCAAACAGGTTAATGAGTCCTGCTACGTTGTGCTGTTTTACCGTTTGAATACAAAAATCTTTAAAGCCTTCGTTAGGAGCTTGTAATTTAGGTCGAATACCTGCGTAGTCAGGAATTAGCTTATTACTATCTATATCAGGAAAATACTTGCTAATTGCTGTGATAAATTTTCTTTTTAATGTTTCTGCTACTTGGTAATCAATATCTTCAATATCTTCAATATATTGAGTATCGGGACCAAACTTTAATTGCCCTGCGGTATTTAAAGATGCATGAATACCTAAACCATTCGCTTCAGGTATAGGATAAATAAGCTGGTTAAAAGGACTTTTTCCCTGATAACTAAAATAATGCCCACGACAGTAATGTAATTGAGGTATTTCTGATATTGGCATATCGTTAATAGCTGTAGCGACTTCTGTGGCATATAAGCCGGCGCAATTAATAACATGCTGGCATTGAAGCGTGCTGGTTTCACCTTGGCTATCTAACACAACTGCTAACCCTGACTTAGTCGCTGTTGCCGAGACAAAACGAGTTTGAGCAACAAATAGCGCGCCGTTGTGTTCGGTATCGGCAAGTAAACTTTGCATATAACTGTGAACATCAATAATGCCTGTTGACGGTGAAAGTAATGCTGCAGTTGCCGCTAATGCGGGGGTAGACACTTGTAGTTGTTCTTTGCTTTGCCAGACCAGATCGTCAACACCATTCAATTTTGCTTGTTTTAAAGTTTCAGCTAAATAGCTTTCTTCTTGCTTGCCATGTGCAACTAATAATTTGCCAACTTTTTTATGAGGAATGTGACGTTGCTGGCAATATTGATAAAGTAATTGTTTGCCACGTACGCAGAGTTTGGCTTTTAAGCTGTTTTGCGGGTAGTAAATTCCTGCGTGGATCACTTCGCTATTACGGCTACTGGTTTCTTCACCAAAAGTTGAGTTTTTATCTACCAATATAACATTTGAATATTGTTGGCTTAATCGAGCCGCTATTGCTAAACCAACCACACCTGCGCCAATGATTAATACATCAACATTGTCCATACTCACTGTCCCTAATAAAGCGTTTGATATTAACTATATATACCATAAATATGCATGCCACAAATTGCTCATTAGGTTCATCTGTTTGGCTTTATTTAGTCTCAGCAGATTGTTGCGCTATTTTTAATTGTAAAATTCCTAATGGAAGTTGCTGAATTAACACTTGTGAACCTAGATAAATAATCCAATTAATGTGGCTAACCATTGGAAAATAGCCTTGCCCGTGATTACCAAAAATCCAAAACTGGCCAATTATAGCGTCAGCAACCATCGCGAGAATAAGCCCTAGTGCTGCTAACCAAATACGAATAGGAACTTGGCGCCATGATAGTGCTTTAAGCAACCATATTGCCGATACGGCCAATATACTGACCAACACAGAGTAAGATGCCGTAATAATGGTTAGTAGGGCACTGCTACCAGCAATATGCATATCGTTATAGGTATACAGCGCAATAGTGGTGGCTATTAACGCGCTAGTAATCATAAAGCCTTTTGAAAGGCCTTTGAGCGTGGCTAAGTAAGTAATGGCAGCCGCAATAATAAGGTAGCCAGGAAAAAAGAATATAACTGAAGCGGCTAAGTAGCTGTGCTTTATTACGTCATCATACTCATAAAACTGTTGGAGAAAATTTCGATTAACAACGTCGCCGAAAAAACAAAGTATTAGAGAGTATAAGCACAGCCGGCTTAGTAAAAATGCTAATGAACTTTGTTGTTGGGAGATAAAGCGCATTATGGCAATTGAATTGATGATAACTAACAGCATAGTCATGAGCTCGACAGCACCAAATATAATACGTTCTTGGTTAGTGTGCATAACACCGAAAATACCGAAAATGGCTAATAAACTTTGTATTACAGCTATTAGCCATAAAATAACAGCAACTTTACTAAAGCGATTCAGTATTTGGTCAGTAGGCATAATGTTCTCAACTTATTTTAGTTATTCTTGTTTTAGTGCTTAAAGTACTTTTATCAAAAGAGTAGGAAGGGGCTTATTCATCACTTTACGACGAACTTTATGACAACTTTATCGCAAACTTAATGACATTAATAAAATTTAGACAATAAAAAAGCCTTACCGAAGTAAGGCTTGAAATGCTCGCTGTATGGTCTAGTTTAACTAGCTTCTTTTTATTTATTTCTTTATTTTTATTATTGTTTTTGTGTAACGCGGGACAATTTATAGCAAAGGCTTTTTCATGGTGCAACAACTTTAATAGAGCATATATTCCACGAATTTATTCGTATATAAGAGTGTTTATGACTCGAAGAAAGCATTGTGGAACGGCTCATTTATTACGATTAAGGCTGAAAATGAAAGTAACTAAAAGCATGCTTGTTATTGAAGGTCGTCGTGAATTGTAAAAAAATGTTATCAATCAAGGTGTAAAGGTGATGCAGAAAAATGCGAAAACGCTGATATTTATTTAGCCACTGGTTTACCACTGTTGTGAAAGTCAATGAAATATAAGGAATAAGTTGTAAAAAATGCTGACACAAGTTGGATTTATGCATATGAAAAAAAATGAAATTAATTTTAAATTTTATTTTGTGCTGATGTTTTATTGAGCAAGTTTTAGAGTGACTAGTTTTCTGGTAAGTACTAGATTGGGCAATTGCTTTTAAGTATTTTTGTCTTTTGTCACAAAATTTATAAAAATCCAACTAAAAAAGTGCTTTGAATGAGAAGAGCTGCCTTAGAATTGATTTGGGACATAGATCAATAAATTTTGAAGTGCTAGAATGCGCCCATATTATAGCGGAGAAGAATTTTCATGACTGAATTAAAAAATGATACTTATTTGCGCGCGTTATTGCGTCAACCTGTTGATTACACCCCTGTTTGGATGATGCGTCAAGCTGGTCGTTATTTACCTGAGTATCGTGAAGTACGTAAAGGTGCTGGCGATTTCATGACAGTTTGTCGTGATGCTGACTTAGCCTGTGAAGTTACTATTCAGCCATTACGTCGTTTTCCGCTTGATGCTGCAATTCTGTTCAGCGATATTTTAACTATTCCTGATGCGATGGGTTTAGGACTTTATTTTGAAACGGGCGAAGGCCCTAAATTTCAACGTCCAATTACTTGTAAAGCTGATGTTGATAAAATAGGTATTCCTGATCCAGAAGGCGAATTGCAATACGTTATGAATGCAGTTCGTACTATTAAGAAAACACTTAACGGCGATGTGCCATTAATTGGTTTTTCTGGTAGCCCGTGGACACTTGCGACATACATGATTGAAGGTGGTAGTTCTAAAGCTTTCACTAAAATCAAAAAAATGATGTTTGCTGAGCCACAAACATTACATTTATTATTAGATAAATTAGCTGACTCGGTAATTTTATACCTTAATGCGCAAATAGCTGCTGGTGCACAATCAGTCATGGTATTTGACACATGGGGTGGTGTACTTTCACCGCGAGATTACAAAGAATTTTCATTACAATACATGGCAAAAATTGTTGACGGATTGACTCGTCATAATGATGGTCGCCAAGTACCAGTAACACTATTCACCAAAAATGGTGGCATGTGGTTAGAAGATATTGCAGCAACAGGTTGTGATGCTGTGGGTCTTGATTGGACTATTGATATTGAGAACGCTAAAGCGCGCGTAGGTGATAAAGTTGCATTGCAAGGTAACATGGACCCGTCTATGTTATACGCACCATTGCCACGTATCGAACAAGAAGTATCTAAAATCTTAACTGGTTTTGGTGAAGGTGGAACAGGCCATGTATTTAACTTGGGCCATGGTATTCACCCTGATGTGAACCCTGAGCATGCTGGACACTTTATTGAGTCAGTACACCGTTTAAGTAAGCCATTTCATAAATAAATTGTAGTTAAAAGTTGGCTGTACGCTCTAGCGTAAGGCCACTTAAATTCTATATATTAAAGGAGCCTTAGGCTCCTTTTTTATATTTCCTTATCGCAACTTTCTGCTATTAATTTGTTTAAATAAATAAAACTCAATTTAAAAACAATGACTAAACTTATGAAATTCATTTAGGTTATCACTATTGCATTTGGTTATTGCTTTTAGATTAAGGTATGCTTGAGACAGAAACTGATTCTTTATGGATATGATCATGACAACTAAAAACAAACTTTTATCAGCACTTGTACTTTCCCTGTTACTTAGTGCTTGTGGTAGTAGCTCTACTACTGAAGAGACTAATAATATGGCAAAAGCTGATGAAGCAAAGACACAAGAAGTGACTGAGGATAATACTCAGCAAGAAGCAACAAAGCTTGTTGCTACGCCAATTAGTGCTGACGAACTAAAAGGGCATAAAATGGAAGAATTAAAAGATAAATCAAAAGGTGAATTTAGCGGCTGGCAACGAGGTCGTGTACAGTTCTTAAACTTAGAAGGTGGCTTTTACGGCATTATTACTGATTCAGGTAAGAAAATTTTACCGATGAATATGAAAAAAGAGTTTGCTCAAAATGGTGCTATTGTTCGAATTAAAGGCAAAGTAAAAAATGTGATGACCATTCAACAGTGGGGCACACCTTTTACTATCACCGAAATTGAATTGATTACCCCAGGTACAAAGGGTAATCCTTTAGAAATGTAGCTGTTAATTATGACAAGTTAGTGGTTGTGTTAATAACGTTAGAACTTTACCGCTATCACTAACTTGTATTTGATATAAGTTGCGATATTCTTTTTCTGTGATGTCTGCGACATCTAAGTCACTTAGTAAAGCCGATAGCTGTGGTGTGGTATTACTATGGCCCACAACCAAAACACTTTCCTTTTTTTGCAATAATTTTTTCGCAAACAATGCTAATTTTGTAGGTGAATATTGTTCTACAACTAAGCCTTGCTGCTTTGCTGTTGGTGCCGCTGTTGCCATCGTTCTGTTGTACGGTGTGCTATAGACACGCTCAATTTTAACTTTCTCTAATATACTCGCCAATTGCTGCGCTCGTTGCGCACCACAATCTGTAAGTTTTGGGTCTTTCGAGTCACTTTGCTTTTCGGCGTGACGAGTTAAGTAAATAGTAAAATCATCACTTGCGTGAGTTGTAAATGCTGAGAAAAATAAAACCAGTAGTAAACTATATTTCATAATTATCCCTAATATGACATGGTTTAAGCGGCTAAAAATAGCTAAAAGGTGAACCTAATATGAGCAAAGCTAAGTAAAATAACTTTGCCTTGCTCATTTCAATTAAAATAATCGATTTAGACCATTTAATGCTGCAACGCGGAATGCTTCAGCCATGGTTGGATAGTTAAAGGTGGTTTCAACAAAGTATTCAATGGTATTGCCACCATTGGTTTGTTGCATAATCGCCTGACCAATATGAATGATTTCCGCGGCATTTTCACCAAAACAGTGAATACCTAAGATTTCTTTAGTTTCTCGATGAAAAAGAATTTTTAAAGAGCCAACTAAATTATTTGAAATTTGTGCTCTGGCGAGGTGCTTAAACTGTGCTCTACCCACTTCATAAGGAATTTTTGCTTCCGTTAACTCTTGCTCAGTTTTACCAACTGAGCTGATTTCTGGAATGGTATAAATCCCCGTCGGAATGTCGACGGTAAGTTTAGCTTTACCATTGCCATTAAGCATAGCACTGGCACAAATTCTACCTTGATCAAATGCTGCACTAGCTAAACTTGGGTAACCAATAACATCACCAACGGCAAAAATGCCTTCAACTTCAGTTTCGTAAGCTTCATTAACTTTTAATTGCCCGCGGCCATCAGCTTTTAAGCCAGCATTTTCAAGTTTTAAATCAGCCGTGTTGCCTGTTCTACCATTTGCAAATAATAGACAGTCAGCACGCATTTTTTTACCTGATTCTAAATGTACAATAACCGAGTCTTCACTGGCTTCAACACGTTCTATTTGTTCGCCGTGGCGAATAACAACGCCATTATTCCATAAGTGATAACTTAAAGAGTCTGACATTTCATCATCTAAAAATGACAATAAACGATCACGGGTGTTGATCAAATCAACTTTTACCCCGAGGCCACGAAATATTGACGCATACTCACTGCCAATAACCCCTGCGCCATAAATAATAATTTGTCTTGGTGAATGCTCAAGTGACAAAATGCTGTCTGAGTCGTATACACGTGGATGTGAGAAATCAACATCATCAGGGTGATATGGTCGAGAGCCAGTAGCAATAACTATTTGTTTAGCGGTGATAGTATCTACAGAGCCATCAGTGCGTAGTACTTGAATTGTATTTGCATCAACAAATGATGCTTCGCCATAAAAGTGTTCAACTTGATTACGGTTATAAAAACCACTACGCAAATTTACTTGCTTGCGAATAACGGCTGATGCATGGCTGAGAATATCTTGAAAAGTTAATTGCTTAGCATTTTGACCGGCATTAAATAACGGGTTGGAATTATATTCAATTAAACGACTAACAGATTGTCGTAGTGCTTTTGAAGGGATAGTGCCCCAGTGAGTACAACCACCGCCAACATTATGATAACGCTCAATAATGGCAACTTGCTTATCGCGTTTTGCCAAGTTCATTGCCGCGCCTTCACCACCGGGACCTGTGCCGATTATAATGGCATCGAAGTCGTAACTTTTAGTGGTTTTTTTTGTCGTTTTACTTTGTGCTTGCTTACTCAATGATAATCCCTTTTAATTCCTGCCTTAATGGGAAAATTTTAGCAGGAATTAAAACGGAGGTAACTGTTTTTATGCCAGCTTTTCTACCATATTTTGCCAACTACGCCTTTGTTCGGCCAAAAGTTGCTTAATTTCTTGGTATTGTGTCATCGCTTCCGAGTTTTCAACGTCTGCAATAAGTTGATCACGTTTACTTGCAAGTAAGGCTTTACGAGCAGCATAAAAAGCATTCACTTTATTAATCAGTTCGTCGTACTCTTGTTGTAAACGCTCAAGCAGTTGCTCTGCATCTGGGTGCAATGCAATTTTTTCCTGGCTACGTAGTAATATCATCGACAAACGCGCTCTTTCAATTTTGTCTTCGGGTGTCACGCGTAATTTAGAGGTCAGTTTTAAATGTTCACAACCTTTAATCAACCATTTTGTTGGATCAAACTGCCACCAACGAATGCCATTGCGGTAATCATTTTCAAAAATATGGTGGAAGTTATGGTATCCCTCACCAAAGGTGAAGAAAGCTAAAAAGCCATTATCACGCGCAGTGTTTTTTTCGGTGTAAGTTTGTTTACCCCAAATGTGTGCTAAAGAATTAATAAAAAATGTTGTGTGATGACTCAATACTAATCTTAAAAAACCGACCAAAAGTAAACTACTGATGACATCGCCATGCCACAAACCAAATAATAAAGGTACTCCGAAATTCATCAAAATTGTTAGTAGCAAGTAATGCTTGTGTTGCCATACCACAATAGGGTCTTTTTGTAGATCGCGAACATTCTCATAATTATTGTAACGCTCTGGTTGGTAGTCTCTAATCATCCAACCGATATGTGAATGCCAAAAGCCCATTTTCGCTGAATAAGGGTCAACATGATTTTTATCGACATGTTTATGATGAATACGATGATCTGAAGACCAATGTAAAGCGCTGTTTTGCAGGGCAAATGCACCACCTAGCGCATAAAGAATACGCAATGACCAATGTGCTTGGTAAGTTTTGTGCGACCATAGTCTGTGGTAGCCCGCGGTAATTGACATGCCACAGTAAATAAAACAAATAATAGCGACGGTGATTTCAGTTGCATCGAAGCCATGGGTGAAAGCTCGGTAAGGCACAGCGATTGCGGCGAATAAAAAGGTGATACTAAATACAAAAACATTTAGCCAAATTACAGGAGGTTTGTTCATTGATCTTCCATTTAGGGTTAAACACTAAATTTTCAGTGTACAGATGTACGCTATTTTAACTTCACTTAACGTAGAGTCAAGTGTTGTTTGGCTAATATCGACTTGTCATAAAAAATTCAAACTAGAGACATTTGTCAGTGATTTATGTCAATTTGCTAGCAATGTTAACGGTTTTCAGTATCATACCAGCTTAGTTTTATAGTGAAATAATTACTAGGTGTTAATGGCCATGAGCGGAATTCGAGCGCTACAGAAAGAAAAAACCCGTCGACAATTAATTGATGCAGCATTGGGGCAGCTCAGTAGTGAGCGTAGCTTTTCTAGTTTGAGCTTGCGAGAAGTTGCAAAGGAAGCGGGGCTAGCGCCAACATCGTTTTATCGCCACTTTAGTGATATGGATGAATTAGGACTAACCCTAGTTGACGAAGCCGGTTTAACCTTACGTCAATTAATGCGTCAGGCAAGACAACGTATCGAAAAAGGTGGTTCAGTTATTCAAATATCGGTACTTACTTTTATGGAGTTTATCGAGAATAACGGTAATATTTTTAGGTTGTTATTACGTGAGCGATCAGGAACTTCGGCGGCATTTCGTGCTGCGGTAAACCGTGAAATTCGTTATTTTACACTTGAGTTGTGTGATTATTTACAACAAGCCAATAAATTAGATGCCGAAGTTGCTTATTTACAAGCAAATGCCGCAGTGACTATCGTGTTTAGTGCTGGGTCTGATGCGTTAGATTGTGATAAAAAAGACTTAAAAGAATTAGCACTACGAACAATTAAACAGCTAAGGTTTATTGCTCGCGGTGCCTTTGAGTTTGGTTTACGAAATGACGTACGTGTTGAAGCTCGGAAAAAATCTAAAGTCGAGTCAAAATAACGCCAGTTTCAATATGATGGGTATATGGAAATTGGTCGAATAAAGCAAAGTGCTCAATTTTATGGGTTTTGACTAATTCGATCAGGTTATCGCGTAATGTTTCTGGATTACAAGAAATATAGATAATACGCTCAAATCGACTGATTAACTCGACACTGTCAGGATCAAGACCAGCACGTGGTGGATCAACGAGTACGGTTTGGTATTTATAGCTTGTTAAATCAAAACCTTCTAAACGTCGAAACACTCGCTCGCCGTTCATTGCCTGACTAAAGTCTTCACTGGCCATTCTTACAATGTCGACATTCTCTAATTTGTTAGCGGCAATATTTACTTGTGCAGACTTTACCGATGATTTTGAAATTTCAGTACCTAGCACTCGATCAAAGTTTTCCGCGAGCGCCATGCCAAAATTGCCATTGCCACAATATAACTCGATTAAATCGCCACCAGCATTTTTAGTTGCCTGTTGTGTCCATAACAGCATTTTTTCGTTTACGGCGGCATTCGGTTGTGTAAAGCTATTTTCTACTTGTTGATAATGAAACTGTTTGTCGCCTACGGTTAATGTTTCCATTACATAGTCTTTATTAAGTATCACTTTTTGCTTGCGAGCTCGGCCGATAATATCAACAGGGGCAATAGCGCTAAGACGTAACTTTAATTGCTCTGCTTGTTCTATCCATTCTTCATCTAACTGCTTATGATAAAGCAAGCTAACCAATACTTCGCCGCTCATTGTCGAAAGAAAGTCCACTTGAAATAAGCGCTGACGTAAAATTTCTTTATCTCTTATATCGATAAGTAAAGCCGACATAAACTGATTTATTAATGTGCTAGCTACGGGGAAATCATCAACGCGAAATTTTTGTTTAGTTTTGCTATCAAACATAATGTAATACAAGTCATCGCCTTCATGCCAAACTCTAAACTCCGCACGCTGACGGTAGTTAAGTGTAGGAGAAGTAAATATTTCGAATGTTGGTAAATCAAATTGAGCAAAATCTGTAGCAATAGATTGCTGTTTTTCATCAAGTTGCTGCTGATAGTTATCTGGGTGAATGTGGCTAAACATTGAGTTACCTTGTTAATAATGAAGCGGATGACGATACAAAGGCGCCGATTTTAGCGATTGCCCAGTTTTTGTCTACTAATTAGTACCAATATTTTAGGATAAATTGAAGGTGAGAGATAGTTAATGAACTAGGGCGTGTTGATTAGCTATTACTGATATCGCTCTTTAACTATAGTAATTGAATAATTTCAATGAGCTTTAGATACAAAAAAGCCCACAACAGTGGGCTTTAAGGACAGTACGAAAAAACTTCTATTCAGCGCCTTTTTCCGGTCGCTCTTTAGCTTCACGTACTTTCAATGTTCTTTGCTGAAATTCACTATCATTTAATTCCGTTATCGCTTTATCAGCATCTGGTGAAGAAATCTCAACAAAACCAAAACCACGTCTTTTACCTGTGTGTTTGTCTTTCATTAATCTTACAGATTGAACTTGTCCGTATTCTGAAAACAATTCTCTAACGGCTGCTTCATTTGCTCTATACGGTAAATTACCAACATATAATGTTGTAATGTTTGCATCGGCTTCTTGGCTAACGCTATTAGCTTTGCCAACAAGAGGGGCAACAAATGCACAAACAAACGCTACTACCGCAACACTTATATTACTTAATTCAAATGCACTGCCTGCTAGAAAGTAAACAGCAATAGCAAATACCAACGCTACAATTAGCGTTAATGCTTGAGGAGACTTCATAATGGATACCTAATTATTATTTTATAAAAAACTTAAATTGCAATTCTATGTTACCCACCTTTTAGTAATGTGCAACTATAAGTGCAATTTTTATTCAATTTAATCATATAAATACCTTTGATGCCTTTAAAGGGGAATCTCAGTGATAAATTTAGCCGTAATTTCTCATTTATCTTTACTATATAATAACTAGGCTAAAAGGTATCAAATGCAATAAGTAGTTTGTATAGGTAACGACTATTTTAAGTTCAGATAAATCTTATATACAGTTAGAAGCCCATTTTTTAGTAAATAGCGTGTTTAAAATGCGATTTGTATAATTAAAAAGCAAACAAACGTAATTACGCAAATAAAGCGCATTTAACGGTTGACGTGCTGCGAGAAATCGCCATAATGCGCTCCACTTCTTCGGGGCAACCCAAGAAGCTTGTTTTAAA